>Ga0307477_10000211_pt1 | contig 80979 bp, 69 predicted proteins | sample atmos_gasesECM2C_FD_203316 | JGI IMG/M metagenome (GOLD analysis project Ga0307477, IMG submission 203316) | Hardwood forest soil microbial communities from Morgan-Monroe State Forest, Indiana, United States - atmos_gasesECM2C_515 | ecosystem: Environmental > Terrestrial > Soil > Temperate...
TTGCTCCACGCTTCCTTCAGACCTCACCTCGCAGTGACGCCCTTGCGCTTCGCTACCCTTCACCTCCATCAGGTTGGGACGGGACTTGCACCCGCCAGCTGCCGAACATGCACGGCGTACAACAAAAACGGCCCGTGGAAGGCGTCCTTTTCGACTGGGACGGCACGCTCATCAATTCCTACCACGCCGATGCCTCCGCCTACCTGGCCATGTTCAAGGAGATGGGCATCGCTTGGGGGGTCGAAGAGCTCGAGAAGAATTATTCGCCGAACTGGTACCACGTCTATCGCGCCGCGGGATTGCAGCGCAGCCGCTGGGATGACGCCGACCGTGCCTGGCGTGCGCACTACGCCAAGCACCGGCCGAAGCTGATCGCCGGGGTGCGCCGCATTTTGGCAAGGCTGGCTAACGCGCATCACCTGGGCCTCGTGACCAGCGGCGATCGCGACCGCGTAACCCGCGAATTGCGCCAATTTCAGCTCACCACGGTTTTTGCCGCCCGCGTCTGCAGCGGCGACACGCTGCGCAAGAAACCTCATCCCGATCCGCTTCGGCTGGCGCTTCGCAAAATGCAGCTCGATCCCATTGCCTGCGTGTATGTCGGTGATGCGCCCCAGGACGTGGAGATGGCCCGCCGGGCCGGCGTGCGGGCCATTGGCGTCCTTGGTCCGTTTCCCACAGAGAAGAGTCTCCGCGCGGCCCGCCCGGATTTTCTCCTCGAATCGCTTGAAGAACTCCCAGACGTGCTGAAGCGTTTGGCCTGCTAATCGATCAGGTGTTGAATTCCCTTGCGTCTATGGTTTAACAGGCGTTGCTGTGGAAGACGGCGCTGGAACCGGCGGCGCTGCGGAAGCGGGCTTGAAATCGGTCCACTTGATCACAATGCGCACCGGGATCTGCAATTCCTTGATGCGCAGCGTGTCATCGGATCGCGAGTAGTCCGGAAACCAGTATTTTCCGTCCACGTTTTCGCGATACGTTTCGAACAGGCTGAAGGGCAATGCCGCAATCGTGAGCATGTCGCCTTGATCCGTCACCCATTTTCCGTACGTTTTCACCACTTCCAGGTACTTGTCATCAACCCATACAATCCCGTCGAAATTGGCCCGCTTGCGCTCCACAACTTTGGCCTTCACCTGAAAAATGTAGCAATCGACTTCGTCCACCAGTTCCTTGCCAAGATACTTCAGGTCGTAATTCTTGAGCTGGCCCGTGGTCAGCGGATATGGCGGAACTTTTTGCAATCCTTCCAAATCCTCCGGCCGCAGATAAAAATGCTGCAGCGTGGAAACTGGCTTTTCGATGACTTTCTCGAAATATTTTCCGTCCACGTCCCGCGCGGGCTGCGTAACCATCACGAACTCCCCGGAAGTCTTTCCATCGGGACCGAACTCCTGGATGCGCACCGTTCTCCGGTACGTGTAGTGGATCCGCGCCTGCAGATATTCATCTTCTTTTTCCGAGAAGCGCTTGATGATCTCCGCTTCCGGGAGCGACGGTGGCGCCGCAGGCTCCGCCTCACTTCCGATGCGCGTGACGTGATGTTCCGGCGGCGGCTCCAGGGGCCCTTGCGGCGCATCTTGCGCTCGCAATGGCAACACTGCACCCAGAATCGCGCAAACAAACGCGGCGCCGCTCCAAAGGAGAGTTCGGCTTTTACCGGATGAAAATGGTTTGCCCTGGCTCATGACGATTTGGATGCGTGCAACTCCCCGCCGGGCAGCTTGCCACGGCCCGCCAAAGCAAGAGTCTATCGTATTTCAAGCAAGCGTCCCTAGACCGGCGCACGCCGCGAGACGGTCGAAGAAGAATCGCCAGCTCTCTGCTACAATTTTCCGGGTTTGTGAGCGAAACGAAACAAGCGAAACGCTACTTCGTCTCGGGCATGGTCCAGGGCGTAGGCTTCCGCTATTTCACGCAGGACGCCGCGGAGGAACTGCGCATCAGCGGCTACGTCCGGAACCTTCGTGACGGCCGCGTGGAAGTTTTTGCCATGGGCACGCCTCAGCAGCACACGCAGCTCCGCAAGGCACTACAACGTGGGCCGCGTTTCGCTAGCGTCAGCGAAGTCCAGGAAGAGGACTCCGTTCCCGACTCCGAATATGCCGGCGGGTTTCTCATAGCTCCTAGTGCTTGAAACAGGTCAATTGAAATTCAGTCAGCGAAGAGGAGACGTTTGCATGGACGATCTGAAGAAGCTGATCCGCGAAGTCCCGGACTACCCAAAACCCGGGATTCGTTTCTACGACCTCACCACGCTGCTGAAGGACAAGCAGGGCTTTCACTCCCTCATCGACCAGCTCTGCGGCCACTATGAAGGCCGCACCATTGATATCGTCGCGGGAATCGAAGCGCGCGGGTTCATCTTTGCTCCGGCCCTGGCGTACCGGCTCAACGCCGGCTTTGTTCCCGTTCGCAAACCGAAGAAACTCCCCGCCACGACCACCAGCATTTCCTATTCACTGGAGTACGGCACGGATTCGCTCGAGATCCACGAAGACGCCGTCAAGCCCGGCCAGCGCGTAATCATCTGTGACGACCTGCTGGCCACCGGCGGTACCGCTGCCGCGACGGCCAAGCTGATTGAGAAACTTGGCGGTGTCGTGGAAGGCGCTGCCTTTGCCGTCGAGCTAACCTTCCTCAACGGCCGCAAGAAACTGGCGAACCTGGACGTTTTCTCGCTGATTCAGTACGACAACTAGGCTATCTTTTTCGCGTGTAACTTTCCACATCGCCAGTCATCTCACGGTCAGGAGGCCATCATGGGCGAAGTCATTCATACCGCGCGAATCCGGCTGTTGCAAAAGAAGCGCCCCTTTCGCGACGCGTACATCGAAGGATTCGAAGAGCCGCTGCATTTCGGCACCCACGGCGGCTATGCCAAGTATTACGGCGTGAAGGACAGCGCGCCGATGCCCACGACCATCGATCACGTCATCTCCGCGCTCGCTGGTTGACTGACCGGCACACTTGCCGGCGCGCTGGAGGCGCGTGGAATCCCCGCAGCCAACCACCTCGAGGCCGACGTCGAAGGCCGCATCGAAGCCGATGACAAACTCTTCCGCATCGCCGCCGTGAACCTGCGCTACAAGCTGAAAATCCCGAAAGGCAAACGCGCCGAAGCCGATCGTGCCCTCGCTCATCACGAAAATTCTTGCCCCGTGCACTTGAGCATCAAAAAAGGCTTCGAGATAACCTGGTCCGCCGACGTTGAAGAAATGTAACTCCTACTTGCGGCCTCGCTGGCGAATGGCTTCGAAGAGCACAACGCCCGCGGCGACGGAAACGTTGAGCGATTTTACCGGCCCGGTCGTTGGCAGCTTCACGACAAAGTCACACCGCTTGCGCGTCAGCTCATGCAGGCCTCTTCCTTCGCTGCCCAGAACGATGCCCGTCGGCGACGCGTAGTCCACTTCCGTGTAATTCTTGTCCCCATCTTCATCCAGGCCAACGAGCCAGTAGCCCGCTTCCTTCAATTCCTCCATCGTGCGCACGAGGTTGGTCACTTTCGCGACCGGCAAGTGCTCCAACGCCCCCGCGGACGCGCGCGCAACGCTGTCCGTCAGCCCCGCCGCGCGCCGCTCCGGAATCACCACTCCGTGGGCCCCCGCCGCCAGCGCGGTTCGCACAATCGCGCCAAGATTATGCGGGTCTTCTACACCGTCGAGCAGCACGATCAATCCCATTCCTCCGTGGCTCCCGTTGGCGCGCGCCAGTATGTCTTCCAGCGTCGCCGCACCGCGCGCGGCCGCCAGCGCAATCACTCCCTGGTGGTCTTTGGAATTGGCCAGCCGGTCCAGCTGCGCGCGGTCCTCAAAGCGCACGGGAACGCCCTGCTTGCGCGCAAGCTGCACGATCTCCTCGACGCGCGTGTCCTGCCGCCCCTTGGCAATGGCAATGCGGTCAATCGGCCGCTGCGCCTCCAGCGCCTCCTTCACCGCATGAATCCCCGTCAATCGGTCCATAGAGAAATCAGTCTACAGTCGACCGCCCATCGTTAAAAGGAATTGGTAGGACAGTCATTCCTGCCTGTCCCCACCGCACCAAGGCACCTCGCGCAATTCCGCCGAGCGCTATTCCAGCGCCGCACAGAACTCCAAAATCCTCGCCCGCGCCGACTTCACCGCCACGGCAAACGGCAACCCCGCCGCCTCATCCAACAGCAAAATAACCCTGTCCAACTCCCCCTCTCCCGCGCGCCCCGCCAACGCCAGCCGGATCGGATGAAACAACTCCCGCCCTCGCAGATCCATCCCATCCTTCAGCTTCGTAACAATTTCCTTGAATCGCTCCGAGTCCACCGCCCTACCATCGAGCAGCAGCAACGCCACCTCGCGAATCACCTCCCGCGCCATATATCGCGAAAGAACCGCATGGTTCTCCACCCTGGAAAGAATCTCGCCCGCATCATAGTGAAATACCAGCATGAGCAGCTCGCTCAGTGCCGCCCGGTCGGTAGCATGGCTGCCCAGCATCGCCGCCGCGTGCTGGCACCAAGCTTCTTGCTCAGGCGTCGGCTCAGTCGTAAGCCATCCATGTTCCCCTAGGATGGCGGCGACGTCAGCCCCTGAGTAAGGATTTGCGGCCGAAACAGGAGGGGCGGATAGATCGTCGGATTGCATGAGAAGAATTGTAGCCTAGACCCGTGCGCGACCGCGGCGCATGAAATGGCCGGGGGCTCTGTCAGAAGGAATCTCAACTTCAACCGCTTCAGTAACTTAATCCTTGGCCTCGATCCACACCTAATCAGCTCGATCAACCGCTTTTTTCAGTTCTTTGCGGTAAGCCATTCGTTTTTTTCCTTGACCTAGGATTATGTCAATCCCTAAGTCCTTTAGAATGCATACTGATCGCCCATAAGTGTTGCTTCTAAAAGACTTGCAGAAAACCTAAGCCCTTTAGAATCGGCACTTACAAAAAGCGAGGGAGGGGCCTGGCGCTCGTAGGTGGCTCGCTCAGCTCTACGCTGAGCGCTTGAAGGCTAGTTCAACCTAAGACTAGTGTCGCGATGACCTGCGCCGCGATGGCTTCCCCGCGGCCGATGGCGTCCATGCCTTCATTGGTCTTGGCTTTGAGGTGAATCTTTTCCGTCGGCACACCCAGCGATTTCGCCAGAGCCTCGCGCATCCTCGGAAAATGCGGCCCCAGCTTCGGTTTCTCCATGATCACCACGGCATCCACATGCTCAATCGCGAAATGTTTTTCTTCCAGCAGCTTCCGTGCGTGTTCCAGAAAAAGTAGGCTGTTCGCGCCCTTCCACTTCGGATCCGTGTCCGGAAAATGCGTCCCGATATCCCCGAGCCCCGCCGCCCCCAGCAGCGCATCGCAAAGCGCGTGCGCCAGCACGTCCCCGTCGGAATGCCCCACCGGGCCCTTCTCAAACGGCAATTCAATTCCGCCGACGATCAGCTTCCGTCCTTCCGCCAACCGGTGCAGATCGTACCCGATGCCGCAACGAGTGCTCACGGTTTCTTGCGCTCGCGCTCGAGATAAAATTTCGCCAGGTCCATGTCCGCGGGCTTCGTAATTTTCATGTTGCGTTCCGACCCGAGCACCACATGCACATCATGCCCCATGCGTTCCACGAGCCCCGCCTCGTCCGAGGCACTCACGCCATCGGCCTGCGCCCGCGCAAACGCTTCTTTCAGCAGCTTCGTCGCAAACGCTTGCGGCGTCTGCGCCAGCACCACGCGCTCGCGGGGAATCGTTCCAATAATCAGCGCCACATCCTCCGGCAAACTGGCGCGCTTCACTTCCTTCACCGTGTCCATCGCCGGGATGCCCAGAATCGCCGCTTCGCACCGCCGCGCTTCTTCGATAACGCGCGTAATCTGCTCCGCCGTCACGAACGGCCGCACCGCGTCATGCACCAGAACAATTTCCGTTTCCTTCGGCACCTCGCGGAGCGCCTCCGCGACCGAATCCTGACGCGAGTCGCCGCCCTTCACCACGCGCACGGCTTGCTTGAACTTTTCCTCCGCAATCCGCTCCCGCAGCCGGGCCACTTCGTCTGCCCGAGTGGCCACAATGATGTCCGTTACCAGCGCACAAGACGCGATGCGCCTCAAACTGTGGATCACAATCGGAGTTCCGTCGAGCTCGAGGAACTGCTTCGGCGTCTCCGCGCCCATGCGCGTGCCAAGCCCGGCGGCGGGAAGAATGGCGGCGATTCGGCTCATAGTTGGAGCGGTTCCGGCCCTGTCTCGTCAAGGGAGGATTCGCAAACTTCAGAGTGTACCTCAAGGAAGGGTAAGGAGCGAAGCGGCGGTTCAGCGGTCTAGCGCACGTACAGGCGCGGCACGCGCTGGCTCACCGCGCAAAGCAAATCCGACGTGACTGTCCCGATACTCCGCGCCACGAAATTTGCCAGCAGCGATGTGGTTCCGTCCGTGCCGTAAATCGTCGCGGCATCACCGATCTCCGCGTCCGGCACATCCGTAACATCAATCATCGTCACGTCCATAGAGATGATTCCTACGATGGGCACGAGTTTCCCGCGCAGCAGCACGTTGCCGCGATTCCCCAGCGAACGGTGAATTCCATCGCCATACCCCGCCGCCAGCACGCCGATGCGCGAAGTCCGATTGGGCACAAACGTCGCGTTGTAGCCGACTCCTGCCCCCGCCGGCACATTGCGCATGCTGATGATCCGCGACCGCAAGCTCATCACCGGCTTCAGCGGCAGCCGCTTCTCCGCTTCTTCGCGCTTTTCGATTGGGTCGTAGCCTGGATGGTAGCCGTAGAGGATCGCTCCCGGCCGCACCATGTCCGCCCACGTCTCTGGACGCGTCACGATCGCCGCGCTGTTCGCCAAGTGCACGATGCCGGGCTCGACGCCCAGTGCGCGCAGCCGCTCCAGCGCTCCGTAGAATCGTTCTTCTTGCTCGCGCGTCTGCTGGCCGACAGCCGTGTTCGTAAAAACTTCCGAGGATGCAAAATGCGAAAAAATCCCGGTGAGTTCCAAGTGCTTGCACTTCCCAAGCTGCCGCGCAAAACATTCCACGTCGCTCGCAGCGATGCCCAGCCGGTTCATTCCCGTGTCAATTTTCAGGTGGAATGGAACGCGTTTTTTGCCTCCGCGGCGCCCTGCTGCGCGATCCAGTACGGCCAGTTGTTCGCAGCGGTGAATCACTGCCGTCAGGTCGTGCTCCACTAGCCGCGTTTCTTCTCCCGGCACAAAACTCGTGAGGATCAGGACCGGCTTGCGCACCCCGGCTCTTCGCACCGCAATGCCCTCGTCCGTGCACGTCACGCCGAACCAATCCGAGCCGGCCTTTTCGAGCGCCTTCGCCACTTCCGGGCCGCCATGCCCGTAGCCATTGCCTTTCACGATGGAAAGGATTTTACGCGGCGTCTTGCGCTTTTCTTCCGGTGGATTGACGTACTTGCGAATCGCTTGGAGATTGTTCGTCAGGGCGCCGAGCGAAACTTCCGCCCATACCGGGCGCCTCACATCTTTGCGGGGACTCTTCTGTGTGCCTGCCATGTGCCTTCCGGAAAAATAGTGTACGACATTCGCGCGGCGCGGGCCGACAGCCACATTGGCCGCCGCGCGTGAAAGACAACCCCTGTTCGTTGGTGCAAGTGGAGAGCCAGAGCTGGCCAGGCAGCCCCCTCAATGCACGAAGTACTCCGAAGTCCGGGTAAAGCTGGCTATTCCATCAGCTTACGCAGCGCGGTAAGGCACAGGCCCTTTCGGTCAAACCGCGGATTGCCAGCTCTCGTGTGGAGAAACAGCCGCGCTGTGGGCTGCCTGCCGCAGGCAGGCCTACCGTAGGTAAGCACCAATTACATGTCGTCAGGCGTGAATTGCGAGAAGGCGTCCGGCGCGGCTTCCTCGAACCGCGTAAACCGGCTGCGAAACACGAATTTCACCAGGTCGGTCGGGCCATTGCGCTGTTTGGCGATGCGCAACTCCGTCTCTTCCCGCTCCTCTGGAGTAGCCCCGGCCTTAAAAAAATGCGGCCGGTAGATGAACATCACCATATCGGCGTCCTGTTCGATGGCGCCGGACTCGCGCAGGTCCGAAAGCTGCGGCCCGCGCTCATCCCGTTCCGGCGCGCGCGTCAACTGGCTCAGCACCAGCACGGGGATTTGCAATTCTTTGGCAAGGCCCTTCAGTCCCCGCGAAATGCTGGAGACTTCTTCCTGCCGGTTTCCAAAGCGTCCGCGCGCGGTGATGAGCTGGAGATAATCCACCACCAGCATGGACAATCCCTTGTCGCGCTTCAGCCGCCGGGCCTTGGCCCCGATCTCCAGCACGCTGATCGAGCCTGCATCATCAATCCACAGCGGCGCCGAGGAAATCGTTCCCAGCGATTCCGTCATGCGCCGCCAGTCTTCCTTGCTCAGATGCCCGGTGCGAAACTTGTGCGCATCAATTTGCGCTACCGACGCCACCAGGCGCTGCAGCAGCGATTCCTTGGACATTTCCAGGCTGAACATGGCCACCGGGTGCCCGCCGCGAATCGCAATGTTCTCCATCAAATTCAGCGCCAGCGCCGTTTTTCCCTGGGAAGGCCGCGCTGCCAAGATGAGCAGCTCCGAAGGCTGCAGGCCCGACGTGAGCTTGTCCAGCTCCGTGTATCCCGTGGGGATTCCGGTGATGCTCTTCCCTTCCTTGAAGATTTTTTCCAGCCGCTCGAAGTTGTCGCGGACGATGTCCTTGATCGGCAGCAGCCCGGCACGCACGCGGTCTTCGGCCAGCGCAAAAATCGAGGACTCCGCCCCATCGAGAATGGCGTCGGCGCCGTCCTCCCCTTCAAACGCGCGTTGCTGAATGTTGTGCGTGGTGTGAATCAGGTTGCGAAGGATTGCCTTCTCCTTGACGATCCGAGCGTAATGCTCGATGTTCGAGACCTTGGGCATGCCGTCGGCGAGCGACGCCAGGTACGGCGCGCCCCCGGACGCTTCCAGTTCGCCCTTGCGGTGCAATTCTTCCGTCAGCGTAATCAGGTCGATCGCCTGCTGGCTTTCCCCGAGCACGATCATCTGCGTGAACACGCGCCGGTGTTGGTCGAGAAAGAAATCTTCCGGCCGAAGATGCTCGATTGCCGGATTCAGCGCGTGGTTGTCGAGCAGGATCGCGCCAAGCACGGAGCGCTCGGCGTCCAAATTATTCGGTAAAGGCTTCTCGAGTGTCGTATCAACAGGCATGAGAGGTCTGTTTGGTTTTCGCCTTTTCTTCGCTTTTGTACCACGATCTCCGCGGGAGGGCAAGCGGAGATATTTTCAATCCGGGTACGCACTCTTTCTTGTTTGAAGCGATGCCGCATTGTGCGTGGAAGCCATGCGCGCGTCAATCCAAGTGCCTGTGCATTGCTTCGGAAATCGTTGCAAAACTTTTTGACTTTCTCATCGCAAAGTTCTTCACCGCTTCCCGCCTCTGCTGTTCTGAAGAATGTGCCCCTTTGCGCGGGGCACGCATCGAAATTCTATCTGTGAGTCCACAATAGAGGGGAGAGTCTCGATGGCAAAGATGAAAGTAGCGCAGGTGCCGAAACCCGGAGCGGATTTTGAAATTGTCGAGCGCGACATTCCACAGGCGTCCGCGGGGCACGTGCGCATTCGCGTGCAGGCTTGCGGCATCTGCCACAGCGACAGCCTCGTAAAAGAAGGATACTGGCCCGGCATTCAATATCCCCGTGCGCCCGGACACGAAGTCGCCGGCGTGATCGACGACGTCGGTTCCGGCGTCACCGGCTGGAAAAAGGGCCAGCGTGTCGGCGTCGGCTGGCACGGCGGCCAGGACGGCACTTGCCTTCCGTGCCGCCGCGGAGATTTCGCCAATTGCCGCAACCTGAAAATTTCCGGAATCAGCTTCGATGGCGGCTATCAGGAATACATGATCGCTCCTGTGGAAGCTCTCGCTGCAATGCCGGACAGCCTCGACGCCGCGGAAGCTGGCCCGCTCCTTTGCGCGGGCGTTACCACTTTCAACGCTCTGCGTCACAGCGGCGCATTGCCTTCTGACCTCGTTGCCGTCCAAGGCATCGGCGGTCTCGGTCATCTCGGAATTCAGTTTGCCAGCAAGTTCGGATACAAAGTCGCCGCTGTCGGTCGCGGTTCTCAGAAAGCTGCTCTCGCCAAGAAACTCGGCGCGCACGTGTACATTGACAGCAAGGCCAACAATGCCGCGGAAGAACTTCAGAAGCTTGGCGGCGCCCGCGTGATTCTGGCCACGGCCACGGATTCAAAATCCATGTCCGAACTGGTCGGCGGTCTCAGCTTGAACGGAACGCTGCTGGTCGTCGGCGCAGGTCAAGGCCCGATTGAAGCTTCGCCACTTCAACTTATCGTGGGGCGAAGGAGAGTCCAGGGCTGGCCCGGCGGCATTCCCACGGATTCGGAAGACACGCTGCGCTTCGCCGAAATGGCCGGGGTGCGCCCCACGATCGAAAAATATCCCCTGGAAAAAGCCGCCGAAGCCTACGCCCGCATGATGAGCGGCAAAGCCGAATTCCGCGTCGTCCTTACGATGTAACCAGCATGTAAGCCACAATCGGGATAGGGGGAGCAGTCACCTGCTCGCCCCTCCCACATCACCCGACAGGCCCGCTGCTGACTTCTGCTGCAGGATCAGGATGAATTACTCCACCCTCAGTCACGAATCCGTGACGTGCAGCAGACCTCCTGCGATAAGCTCGACTGCTTTCCACGCGCAACCACCGAATTTACGCTCTGCGTCCTTGAACGATATGGGCTTCGCGACCATTTGCCCGCTCGCCCAACGCTCACGCCTCAGATCCGGTTCTTGTACATTGGCTCGCGTGTTTGCTCCACGCTTCCTTCAGACCCCACCTCACGGTGACGCCCTTGCGCTTCGCTACCCTTCACCTCCATCAGGTTGGGACAGGACTTTCACCCGCTAGCTGTCGACCCTGCACAGCGTACAAAAAAGTAGGGGCGCAGCATGCTGAGCCCCTCTCAAGAAAACGTTCAATCGAAGGATTTCTTACGCTTCTTTTTCGACTGTTACCTTAATTTGCGCGGTGACGTCGCGGAACACCTTGATGGTCACCGGAGCTTCACCAATCGTCTTGAGCGGCTCGCCCAGTTGCACTTGGCGCTTATCGATCTTGAAGCCCTGCGCGGCCAGCGCGTCAGCCACATCCGCCGTCGTCACCGATCCGAACATCTGGTCGTTTTCGCCGGTCTTGCGCGTAAACTTCAGCGAAACGCCGTTGAGCAGCTCGGCTTGCTTCTGCGCGGCCTCCAGCTCCGTGGCGGTTTTCTTGGCTAGCGAGGTGCGAATGCGCTCAATGGCTTTCAAGTTGCCCGCCGTGGCCTCAACGGCCAGCTTCTGCGGCAAAAGGAAATTGCGCGCGTAGCCGGGCTTCACGGTGACCACGTCGCCGCGGTGCCCCAACTTCTCGATGTCTTCTTGAAGAATAATTTGCATGTCTTCTCTCTATGCTCCTATTCCCTTATGCCTTGGGCGCTTCCGCCGCGGGCGCCGATGCTGCCGGAGCCGGTGTTGGTGTCGCAGGAGTTGTATGGGCGGGCGCGGCATGAACCGGCGCTCCCGGCACCACCACGCGCGGCGCCTGCGTGCCCGCCGCGCTGCCCGCAAACGGCAGCAGCGCGATGTTGCGCGCGCGCTTGATGGCCACACCGAGCCAGCGCTGATGTCGCGAACAGACCCCGGTCATCCGCCGGGGCAGAATCTTTCCGCGCTCTTGCACGAACTGCGACAAAATGTCCGCGCGCTTGTAGTCGATGAAGTCCATCTTCTCGACGCAAAACTTACAAACTTTCTTTTTGCGGAAATATTGGCGCTTGCCGCGCGGACGCCCGCCCGGACCTCCCGGACCACCTCCGCCGGGGCCGCCTTCGCGTCGCGGACCGCCATGCCCGCCGCCGGGGCCGCCGTGACCTCCGTGCCCGCCTTCCCGCCTTGGTGCTCCACCGGGAGCTGCTTGCTTCTGTTCCTCTGCCATGACTTCCTGCCTTTCAAGGGTGATCCCGGCCGGGCCGAGATCCATTCTGTTGTCGCTCCGAAAATCCGAAGCCTATTCTCGAATCAAAAAATTCGTTCACCGCGCGCAGGTTCAGCTTGCGGCGGCCTGCTCCGAAGCGGCCACTGGTGCCGGCGCGGGCGCAGGCGGCGTGGTGCGGCGCGGACGCCGCGCGGCGCGCTTCTCGCGCTTCTGCGTGAGTTTCTTCTGCCGCTTCAAATCTTCGTCCAGGCGCACGGTCAAATACTTGATCACCGTGTCCTGCACGCGCAGGCGGCGCTCCAGCTCGGAGATCAACTCTCCGTGCGTCGTGTGAATCTGCTGGTAGACGTAGATGCCTTCGCGGTGCTTGGCCACGCGATACGCCAACTTGCGCGTGCCCCAGTGCTCGGTCTTTTCGATCTTGCCGCCCTTTTCCGCGCACGTGTGCTCGATGAGCGTGAGAATCTTCTTGATCTCGTCTTCCGGCGTTGCCGGACGCGCAATAAAAATCAAATCGTACAAACGCTCTTCCATAACGTCCTCTTTTCCTGTCGGCCCCGGCTGTGCCGGAGCCACTTCAAACTATCTTCCGAGCACATCGCCCGGCAAACTCGTTGCTACTTCGTGTCTTGCTCTTCCGTCGGCGGCAGTTTTCGCCGGTTGTATTTCGTCATCGCGGCGTCGAGTCCCTGCTTCAGAATTATCTCCACTGCGTCGCCAGCTTCTCCAATCATTTCCGCCGCTACTTCCAATTCCGCCTTCTTCATCGGCCGCAGGACGTATTCCTTGCGGCTGCTCAGCGGATGATCCGGCCCACAACCGAGCCGGAGTCTTGCAAATCCCATGGTCCCGATCGAACCAATCACCGACTTCGCGCCGTTGTGGCTTCCCGCGCTGCCATCGGGATGGATTCGAATCGTTCCCAAAGGCAATTGCGCTTCATCCCACATCACCAGCAAGTCTTTGACTTCCAGCTCGTACTTTCCCAGCAGTTCCCGCACGGAGATGCCGCTGAGATTCATGTACGTCTGCGGTTTTGCCAGGACCACATCTTCTCCGGCAATCTTTCCGCGGCCCACCAGCGCCTTGCCTTCGGGCCGCGCCACGCGAATCCCGCCGCGATTCGCCAGTTCATCCACCGCCATAAAACCCAGGTTATGCGGCGTCCACTGATACTCCGGATCGGGATTCCCAAGTCCGACAATGAGCCGCATAGACTTTTGTCCGAAGCCTCTGTAAGAGCAGGCCTGTTCTCTCCGAAGAAACTCTTACTTTTTCTTCTCCGTTTTCTCGGGCTTCTCCGCCTTGGGCTTGGCTTCGGCCTCGGCGCCTTCTTCGCCTTCCACTTCCTTCTTGCCCTTCTTGATGACTTCGGGCTCGGCGGGAGTTGCCGTTTCCGCTGCCACGGCTTCCACCGGCTTCTCTTCTTCGACCTTCAGCGCAACCACGTGCGCCAGCACGCGCTCCGGTTCGGTAAGCAACTTCATCTTTTGCGCATCGAGTGGCAATTCGTTGGCGCGCAGCTGCTTGCCCAGCATCAACCCGCTTACGTCCACCCGGAATTCCGTCGGGATGTCCGCCGGCAAGCATTCGATTTCCACTTCGCGCGTCACCACTTCGAAAACGCCGCCCTGCACCTTCACGCCGGAAGGCTCGCCAAAGGTGTGCACGGGAACCATCACCTTCATACGCACATCCATGGCTACGCGCAGCAGATCCACGTGCAGCAAATTCCCGGTAATCGGATCAACGAGCCAATCCTTCAGGATCGCAGGCTCATGCTTCCCACCCAGGTCCACCTGAAACAATGTGTTGTGCCCGCTCTCGGACCGCAGAATCGCGCCAACCTGCTTGGCATTCACCGCCAAGGTAATGGCCGCGCCCTTGCCGCCGTACAGCACCGCCGGCACTTTGCCGGTCTGCCGCAGCCGCCGGGCCTCATTCTTTCCCCGCGTCGAGCGCGGCGCGCCTTCCACCACAATCTTCTCTGCCATGGCTTTCTTCCCTTCCTTCTAATTCATCTCAATTCTTGGACTCTAGAACTCTTCGACTCTTCCTCAAATAAACAGCTCGCTGATGGACGTTTCCTCGTGAATCGAGCGAATCCCGCGCGCCAGCAATTCCGCCACGCTTAATATCTTGATCTTCCCCATCTTCTTCGCTGCTTCACTCAGCGGCACGGAGTCCGTCGCCACCACTTCCACGATCCGCGACTTTTCAATTCGTTCGACGGCTGGACCAGAAAGCACCGCGTGTGTGCAAGCGGCAAAAACTTGTGTGGCGCCTTCCCGGATCAGCGCCTCCGCGGTCTTCACCAGCGTCCCCGCGGTATCAATGATATCGTCCACGATCAGCGTGCTGCGTCCGCGCACATCGCCGATCAGGTTCATCACTTCGCTGACGTCCACGTCCACGCGGCGCTTGTCTACGATGGCCAGCGGCGCATCGAGCCTTTTGGCGAAAAACCGAGCCCGCTCCACGCCGCCCGCATCCGGTGAAACCACCGTCAAGTTCGGCAATTTCAAGTGCCGGAAGTGTTCCACCAGCACCGGCGATCCATACAAGTGATCTACGGGCACGTCGAAATAGCCTTGAATCTGCGGCGCGTGCAAATCCAATGTCAGCGCCCGGCTGGCTCCCGCCGTTTCCAGCAAATCCGCCACCAGCTTCGCGGAGATCGGAACGCGCGGCTTGTCTTTGCGGTCCTGCCGCGCATAGCAGTAATACGGCAGCACCGCTGTTATCCGCCACGCCGACGCGCGCTTGAACGCGTCAATCATCAGCAACAACTCCAGCAAGTGGTTATCCACCGGCGCATGGCACGGCTGCACCACGAACACATCCGCGCCGCGCACATTTTCCAGAATCTGAAAATAAATTTCGCCGTCGCTGAAACGCCCCAGCAGCGCTTTGCCCAGCGGCACATCCAGATGCTTGCAAATACTCTCCGCCAGAATCGGGTTCGCGGTCCCCGAGAAAATCTTAAACCGGTCGTCGTTCACGACGCTCGCGCTCCGTGCAATCGCTCAGCAATCGCACACGTACAGGCACCGCTCCCAACAGCTGGTTTCCGTAAGTTAGATGGACACATGGAGACGCTGCGGCTCGACGAACGACGTACGCGCTTTTAAGGCGCGCCCTTCACACTGCGAAAGTACCTCTCGCGCGAAACGGTCTCGCAAACGAAGGTCTGGTCGTGCGGAAACCCAACAGCGGCTCGGCGCGCCAACGCTGGGCTCGGGAAAACTCCAAACACCGCCGAACCGCTACCCGCCAGCGAGGCTTCTGCAGCTCCCCTTCGGAGCAAGGCCCGCTTGATCTGATCAAGTCGGGGGTGGCGCCGGAAAACCGGTCGCTCGAAATCATTCGAAAGGCCGCTTCCCTGCGCGCTCCAGCATAGAGCACAGAACTCAAAGAGTTTAGAGTTTACAGCCGATTTTGTCAATCGCAGCGGCTTGGCCTTCAGCCAGCGGTACGCGTCCGGCGTCGGCACATGAATGTCTTCGGGGGAAACGACGAGCACATGCAGTTTGGCGATGTCCGGCAGCGGATAGATTTCATCGCCCTTGTTCGCTCCCAGCGCCCGCCCGCCCAACAGAAAAAAGGGCACGTCCGCCCCCAGCGATGCCGCAATTTCCAGTAATCGCGCCGCCCGCATTTTCTTTCCGGTCAGCCGAAGATAACCCAAGAGCGCTGCGGCCGCGTCGCTGGATCCGCCGCCCAGGCCTCGTCCCGCCGGAATTTTCTTCTTCAGCTCGATTTCCACGCCGCCGCGAATCTTCAACTCCCGCCGCAACGCATTCACCGCGCGATACACGAGATTCCTCTCAACCGGCTCGCGCAAAAGCGTTTCATTTCCCAGAATTGTCAGAGCAATCCCCGGCTGCCGCGAAGCACGCAGCCGCAGTTCGTCATGAAGAGAGATGCTCTGGAAGATCGTCCGCAGCTCGTGAAATCCGTCCGCGCGTTTCCCCAAAACATCCAGGCGCAGATTGATTTTTGCGTACGCGGGAATGCGGACTTCGGGCATGCGTCTTACTGCGGTTTGGCGTCGGGCGGCGCGGACTTTTGCGCTACGCGGTGTTTCGAACGCGAGAGTTTCTTCTCAAGCTCGGCGACTTTGTCGGCTTCCATATCCGCCGGCAGCGAACGCTTCCACTCCACCAGCGATTTTTCCCACTCCGCCGCCGCCAAATCGCTCCGCCCGGTCTTGCCGTAGAGGTCGCCGAGGTGCGCATGAATCGTGGCGTCGTGGCTTTCGCGCTGCACGGCCCGCCGCAGCGCGGTTTCGGCATCGCCATACTTGTTCTCTCTAAAATAAATCCATCCAAGGCTGTCGAGGTAGGCGCCATTGAAAGGCTCTTCTTTCAACGCCCGCTGCACCAGCGCCTCCGCTTCGTCCAGCCGGATGCCCAGATCCCCCAGCATGTAGCCGTAATAATTCAGCACCGGCGCGTTTTTCGGATTGACCGCCAGCACTTTCTTGAACTCTTCCTCGGCCTTGTCAAAAAACTTTTGCCGCTCGTAAATCGCGCCGAGCAAATACCACACCATCTCGTTTTCGCGTGGCTGACCCGGAAGCATCTCCGCGGCCCGCGCCGATTCCTCTGCTTCCTTGTAACGGCGCCCGCGCTCGTACACTTGCGCGATGTTCAAATAAATTTCGCGGTCCCCTTCGTTCCCGTGGAGCTGCGCGCGCAGTATCTTGACGGCCTCTTCCGTCTGCCCATTCTCGCCCAGCAACAATGCCTGCCCCGCGCGAATCGCGGGATCGGCGGGATACTTGGCCAGCGAATCCTTGCCCTCTTGCAACGCCTTGGGCAAATCCTTCGCCGCGCGGTAGGTGTCCATGATCATCATGCGTGCCTGGCGATCCTCTTCCTCGCCCAAACGGCTCAGCTCTTCATAGGTGTAAACCGCCGCCTGATAATTCTGCGTGTCGCGATAAAGCTGTCCCAGCTGTTGATACAAAATGGAAAGCGACCTGCGCCTCGACGGCAAGGGTGGATTTTGCGCCTTGATACCTGTCACCGTGTCCGACAAGACGCGGATCGCGTCTTCATACCGTCCCTGCGCCTCGTACAGCACGGCCTCGTTGTACATCACCTCCGGACTGCCCGGGGCATACTGCCTCGCTTTGAGCAGGTTTTCTTCGGACTTATCCAGTTGGTGAAGCTCGCGGTAAATCTGCGCAATCCGCAGGTACACATCCGAATCATCCGGCATCACGTCCGAAATTTTCTGATACACGGCCAGCGCTTCCGCGTATTTTTCTTCCGCCAGCAAGGTTTGACCCAGCCCGCGTTGATGGCTGAGTTCCGAGGGATCGAGATCCGCAGCCTGGCGGTATGCCGCTTCCGCCTTGCCGAGTTCGTGCGCCTGCGTGTACGCGTCTCCCAGCAAATCCAGCAGCACCGGCGTTGCCGAATGCGCGGTGATTCCCTCCAATAGGGAAACCGCTTCCGGCGCCTTGCCCTCATCCATCAGCAACTGCGTTAATTGCTCCACCGCTGCTTCGTTTTCCGGGTCGGTTCGCAGGATGCCCCGCAGAACTTGCTCCGCTTTCTGGTGCTCGTTCTTCAGCCGGTAGAGCCGCGCCAGCCACAGCGCCGACTCCGTATCCGACGGATCAATCCGGTTGATTTCGCGGTACTGCTCGATCGCTTTGCTCACCGCCTCCGACTGCCCGTTGCCCGCGCTGAAATCTCCGAGGCTGCGCAGGTAGATCCGCCCCAGCAGCCGCCTCGATTGCACATTGTCCGGATCGCGCTTCAGGATCTCCTGCGCTTCGGCCACTGCCTCGTGGATGCGCTGCGCCTTCCAGTACATCTCCGCCAGCCGCTCGCCGATTTCCGCCGACTTCGGATCCAGGGCGTAGGCCTTCTTGTACGCTTCGATCGCCTGCGTGGCGTACTCCGGCCGGCTAGTCGCCTCATACTGTTGTTCGTAAATGTGGCCCATCGTGAAGTTGTAGTAGGCCTCGGAGCGCGCAGCGTCTTTTGCGGTGGGAACGGTTTTGGGGTCTATAACGAGAGCCCCGGGCGATTGAGGGGGTTCGCTCTTTTTCGTGGGTGCGGAATCCTGCGGAGCCTGCGCCATGGCGGCTGCGGCGGCAACGCCGGTCAAAATGGAGACAAGGGTAACCCGTCGTAGGTTCATCGTAGCCCCAGAACTTAAAGTATCCCATGCGGCCGAAACGTGGTCAAAACCGAAACCGCCGCCGTTTCCAGAGCTTGGGAACCCCCTTAGCTGAGATGCGCGGAAGCCGGGAATCGTTCCCGTAAAGTTAGCGCTTGACATCTTTCCATATTACCGCAATTATCGAAATGTGAAGAAGCCCGATCCTCTTCTCGTCACTCGTTCCGCCGATCGCTTCTCGGCTCTTGGCGCGGAGCCCCGCCTGCAAATCCTCCGGCTCCTCCTCGCCGCTCACCCCACAGGCATGGTCGCAGGTGAGGTCCAGGACGAGTTGGGCATTCCCGCTTCGACGCTTTCGCACCATCTCGAAAAATTAAAGCAAGTCGGCCTTGTCAAGGTGCGCCGGGAAAGCACCTATCTCTGGTATTCCGCAGACACCGACGCTTTGCGCGAAGTCTTGAACTTCCTCTACGAAGAGTGCTGCACGCGCAGCCGCGCCGTCCCCGCCGAATCCGTCGTGCAGATTTCAAGGGGAACGTGATGATCTCGCGTCGGAGTACTTGCGGCGCGTTGATCGATTCCCTTGTCGGGGCGCGGTCCTTCGCGGTGGACTGCTCCCGTGTTGGCAAGATCTTTCAATCCAAGGGGCTTACCCATGAGTGATCCAAACATTGAGGAGCTAGTGAAACAAAAATACGGCGAAGCCGCGCGGCGCGCCGCCGCCGGCCGCACAGCCTGTTGCGGTGGCGGTGGCGGCGGCGAACTCGGCGGCTGCGATCCCATCACAAAGAATCTCTACGACGAAGCAGAGAAAGCCGGCCTGCCGGAAAAGGCCGTCGCCGCTTCCCTCGGCTGCGGAAATCCCGCCGCGCTCGCGAAGCTGCAACCCGGCGAAATCGTTCTCGATCTCGGCTCCGGCGGCGGCATTGACGTCATCCTTTCCGCAAAACGTGTCGGCCCGACGGGCAGAGCCTACGGCCTGGATATGACCGACGACATGCTCGCGCTTGCCCGCGAAAATCAGAAAAAAGCCGGCATCGAAAATGTCGAATTCCTGAAGGGTGCGATTGAGAACATCCCTCTGCCAAATAACGCCGTTGACGTCATCATCTCCAACTGTGTCATCAATCTTTCCGGTGACAAAGACCGTGTCCTTGCCGAAGCGTTTCGTGTTCTCAAGCCGGGCGGCCGCCTGGCCGTCTCCGATGTCGTCGTTCGCGGCCAGGTTCCCGCCAGTATTCGCAAGAGCATGGAACTTTGGGTGGGCTGCATCGCCGGTGCACTCGAAGAAAGCGAGTACCGCGAGAAGCTTGCGCGCGCCGGTTTCGACTCCATCGACGTGGAGCCGACTCGCGTCTACCAGGCGGAAGAAGCGCGCGAATTCCTGGAAGCCGCCGGCTTGGACGCCGCCATCGTCGGGCCGCAGATTGACGGCAAATTCATCAGCGCCTTCGTCCGCGCCACCAAACCTGCGTCAGCCGCAGCCTGCTGCGGTCCCTCTTGCTGCACGTAGGAGCGATGCCGTCATGTCATCGCACTACAACGTTCTCTTTCTTTGCACCGGCAACTCTGCTCGCTCCATCCTGGCCGAAGCCATCCTCAAGCAGAAGGGCAAGCCCAACTTCAGCGCCTACAGCGCCGGCAGCTTCCCCAGCGGCCGCATCAATCCCTACGCCCTGACGCAGCTTGAACTGGCTCGCCTTCCCGCCGCCAGTCTCCGCAGCAAGAGTTGGGATGAATTCGCGAGGCCCGGCGCCCCTCAACTCGATTTTGTCTTTACCGTTTGCGATAACGCCGCCAAGGAAGTCTGCCCCGTGTGGCCCGGCCAGCCCATGACCGCCCACTGGGGCGTGCCCGACCCCGCCCTCGTGACGGGTTCGTCTGAGCAGATCGAACGCGCGTTTCGCGACACCTTCGTCGTTCTCGACCGCCGCATCAGCCTGTTCCTTTCGTTGCCGCTTTCCAGCCTGGACAAGCTGGCCATCAAGAAGGAAATCGACGGCATCGGCCGGCAGTGAAGATGGCTTTCGCCCGGTATTTCTTCATTTCAGACACGGCATGGCGGCCATCTGCGCCTCTGGCGTTGCATACGTCGCGCCGTTTTCATCGCTCATCGACAAAAACAGCCACTCGCTTTTTTCTTGCGATGTTCTGCTGAATTCAAAAGTCAGTGGACCTTTCCCGCCAGGCCCATAGCTCATCGTCCGCTTGATCATGGGATACAAGTCCTTGGTCACGTCCTCCGCCGGCGGCCCGCACTTGACCACCAAGCTCTCCGGCGTCAAGGATGCGACGCCCCGTTCTTCGCGTACTACTGCCGTGGCCTTGCTCTTCGCCGTCCCTCGGCCGAAAATCAGCAGCGCTGCCAGCCCCAGCAACACGGTTGCGGCAATGAGCCAGGTCTGCTGCGTCATATTCCCTGGGAACGCCAGGTTCGCCGCCGTTTTGATTCCTGCGGCCGCCACCGGCCCGCCCGGCTCCGGATGGCCCGCAGCTGGGGAAGAGTCCGCTGTGGGTGAAGTCCTTGCTTCTCCAATGTCTTCGCCTAGCTTCGTCATCCTCATGGCGTCGCTCGGCTCTGCCGGCTCCGCTGCCTTCGTCACTTCCTTCGCGTTCCCAGACTCTGGCTGCTCCGCTTCGGTTGCCGAATTCGTGGTTTTCTCATCCTCCATGGTGGCCCGCCTTTCCCCCCACTCCCTCTCTTCGCATCATCCCCCTGCGCGCCTCTGCAGGCGGCCTTTTCTTAGCTCCCACCGCGTGTCAGTAACTTTCCCTTTAGGACAGTAGCGAAATCTCGGCGTCCAGCCGTCTTTGTTCCTTCTCGGCACTTTCCTCGGCGCCCATTCTTCTTCCGCTCATATGAATCTTCGCGTTTCTCCTAAACGAACGAGACAAAGTGTTGTATAGAACTCCTGGAGGATTCCATGACCCATTCACGCCGTCCGAGCGCTTTCGTTGTTGCCGCTCTATGCGCAGTTCTTCTCAGCGTGCCGCTTCTGAGCGCCGCGCATCAGGCTCAGTCCGCTTCTCCCGCGCCGCAAAGAGTAACCACGCTCGCCGATTTTTCATGGCTTACCGGCCGCTGGCAAGGCACCCTAGGGCCGCTCACCGCCGAACAGGAATGGATGGCTCCCAAAAACGGCACCATGCAAGGCTTTTTCCGCCTCACCGACAACGAGAAAACCATCGTCATCGAGCTATTCACCATCCGCGAAACAGCCGGCGGCATCGAATTTTATTTCCGCCACTTCTCCCCGGAGCTCAAGCCCATGGAAGAAAAGGAAGCCTACCATCTGACTCTCACGAAATCGCAAGACGGCGTCTTTCGCTTCGACAACCCCATCGCCAATCAGCTCAAAGACGCCATCCTCACCCACGCAGACGCCGACACTTACATCTCCCACGGCGATATCACCGACGCCAACGGCCAACCCAAAGTGATCGAAGTCACCTATCACCGCATGAAGTGAAGCAATCTTGTGGGCTTTTGCGGTGGCCGACCTTTAGGTCGGTTTTTTTCGATTGCGTTGCTGGTGGGTCGCGGTTTTCAGGTCGCTTGCGCCGGCATGCTTTTCCTCTGGACGCACTGCGTTTTCTAATCGCCTTCATGGCACAGTCGCTCTTGGCTGTGCTCTGCCACGGGGCACCGATGTTCAGTGCAAGAAGTGCCGCATGCCGGTAAACACCATCGCGAGATTTAACCGGTCGGCTGCCGCGATCACATCGGGGTCGCGCACTGAGCCGCCGGGCTGGATCACCGCTGTCGCACCGGCTTTGGCCGCTTCTTCCACCCCATCGGGGAACGGGAAGAACGCGTCGGACGCCACCACGCTTCCCGCCAGCGAGGATTGCGCCTTCATCACGGCGAGTTTCACCGAATCTACGCGGCTCATTTGTCCGGCGCCGACGCCCAGCGTTGCGCCGTCTTTCGCGAAGACGATGGCGTTGGATTTTACATGCTTGGAAACTTTCCACGCGAAGCGCATCGTACTCATCTCTTCTGGCCTCGGCGCGCGCTTCGTCACCGCGCGCAACTCGCCATCCTTGATCTCGCCGAGATCCGGCTGCTGCAGCAACATGCCGCCGAGAATGCGTTTGAGCTGCAGGTCGCGTTCCGGCTCCAAGCCACCAGCAGGCAATTCGAGCAAGCGCAGATTCTTCTTCGCCGCGAAAATAGATTTAGCTTTTTCCTCGAAGCCCGGTGCGGCGATGCACTCCACGAAGAGTTTCGCGACTTCTTCCGCCGTCGCCGCATCCACCACGCGGTTGAATGCTAGCACGCCGCCGAATGCCGACAGCGGATCGCACGCGAGCGCCTTCAAATACGCGTCGAGCAGCGTCGCCTGCTCCGCCGTTCCGCAGGGATTGTTGTGCTTGATAATCACTGCCGCTGAATCCTTGAACTCCGCGGCCAGGCTTCGCGCCGCTTCCAGGTCCACAAAATTGTTGTACGAAAGTTCCTTCCCCTGGAGCTGCTTCGCCGCGGCGAGTCCTTCCGGTTTAGCGCCAGACGGAACGTACAGCGCCGCCGCCTGGTGCGGATTCTCGCCGTACCGCAATTCCTGCTGCTGCCGCAGCGCGATGTGCACGCGTTGCGACAATATCGGCTTCGCCTCCAGCGCGACATGCCCCGAAGCGGCGGACAAACGCTCCAGTTCCACAGTGATCATTCCGTCGTATCGCGAAGTCGTGGCAAACACTTTTCGCGCCAGCTCCAGGCGCGTCGCCAGCGCGGTGTCGCCCGCAGCCTCAATCTCCCTCGCCACGCGCTCGAAATCCGCGGGGTCCGTCACCACGGTGACGCTCTCAAAATTCTTGGCTGCCGATCGCAACATCGTCGGCCCGCCGATATCAATGTTCTCGATCAGCTCTTCCGCCGTCAGCCCCGCTTTCGCCGCCGTGGCCTCAAATGGATACAAATTCACAACCACCAGGTCGATCGGCGCGATGTTGTGTTCCGCCGCTTGTTTCTGATCGTCCACATTCTTCCGCCGGAAGAGCAGTCCGCCGTGCACTTTCGGATGCAGCGTCTTCACGCGTCCGCCCAGCATTTCCGGCCAGCCCGTGAAATCCGAAACGTCGCGCACGGCCACGCCGGATTCCCGCAGCAGCTTCGCCGTCCCGCCGGTCGAAAGAATCTCGATCTTCAGCGCCGCCAGCCGTTTCGCAAATTCCACGATTCCTGTCTTGTCAAACACGCTGATCAGCGCGAGCGCCACGGCCATGAAGTCCTCCGCAAAAAGAAAAGCACATCAGTGTAAGCGTGCTGCGGCTATTCGGAAAGTGCTGCCATGTGGAAAACCGCCGCGGAGAGAAGAGTCGGAACTCCCCGCACAGGACTCCGAAGCGAGCGGTGAGATTCTTTCTGTTTCTGAATTCACACTGTCAACTGTCGACTGTCAACTCATCATGACTTGACGAGCGCTTTCAGCTTGACCTGGCCTTCGATGGTTTCCACGACGTATTCCACTTCCTTGCAGTTTTTCTGGTTCTGGAGTTCCTTTGTTTTTTTCAGCACGAACTCATTGAAGCTCGAGCGCGAAAGCTTCCCGGTGTGTTCACCGGCCAATAGTTTCGCCTGCAGGAATGCTTCGTATAGTTGTTCCACTTTGTCGGCCTCGCGCTCCGGAGCCGAACATGTCATGCGGAAGGTCTGGGGATGGGCAGCCAAATCTTCGGCTTCTTTTTTCAAACGCGCGGCCTCTATCAATTTCGCGGCCGCGCCGAAATGCCGCTGCACTTTCCCTTCTTCTTTCAGCGCCACTTTCTTGCGGAAAATATCCTTGTATTTGGCGTACGTCTGCGAAAGATTGTTGAACCGGAATCGCTGCGCAAACTTCAGTTCGCCGCCGCGTTCCGCATAACGTTTCACCAGCTGATCGATGCGCCATTCGATTTCGGTGGGTGGACGCTTCCGGCCGCCGCCGAAATACTGGTCGTATTCGATTTTGAGCTGCCGGATGTCGCGTTCGAGCTGGCCCAGCTCTTCGTCAATGGTCGCCATGCGCGGAGGATTCCCTCGAGTCTCCATGCTAGGTGTCCGGAGGAAAACCGTCAACCGGAGGAACGCGGAGCGATGCCCATCGGACACCGTTCCCGCCAGCGGCCCGCTGGCCGCTCCAGGTACAGTACGCTGGCATTGCTCGCCACGCCGCTCTGTGCTGAAATGTTCGCATGGATGCACGGGCCAAGCGCGCGGTTTCGAACGAGCAAGCGGAACTGCTGCGTCAAATCCCTTCGGTGGACGAACTGCTCGCGCAGCCGCGGCTCGCTGCGCTCGCGACGCGCGTGGACAGGGGCCTGCTCGTGGAAATCACGCGCGCCGTGCTCACGGATTTGCGCGCGCGCATTGCGGGCGAAATGGCATCCGCGGCGCTCGCGGAATTTGCCGCGCATGCTTCCGATCCGGCTTCGCTTGAGGAAACCATCTCGACTTTGGTGGAGCGAATCCTGGCGCGTTCGCTGCAGCCGGTGATTAATGCGACTGGCGTCGTGCTGCACACAAATTTGGGGCGGGCGCCGCTGCCGGAGGGGGTGGTTGACGAGTTCCGGCGCGCGGCGACGCAGTATTCGAATCTCGAATACGATTTGGAAGCGGGCGGGCGCGGAAAGCGCGACGTGCACACCGCGGAGCTTTTGACGCGCCTGACCGGCGCGGAGTCCGCGATCGTGGTGAACAATTGCGCCGCTGCGGTTCTGGTGACGCTCGCGGCGCTGGCGCGGGGCAGCGAAGTGATTGTGTCGCGCGGCGAACTCATCGAGATTGGCGACGGTTTTCGAATCCCGGAAATCATGGAGCAGAGCGGCGCAATTTTACGAGAAGTGGGGACAACCAATCGCACGCGGCTCGCCGACTACGAAGACGCCATCAACGAGAAAACGCGGCTCCTGCTCCGCGTTCATCCTTCGAATTTCAAGGTGACTGGATTCACCGACAAGCCTTCGCTCGAAGAACTCGCCGCGCTGAGTCAGCGCAGCGGCCTGCCGCTGGTTGAGGATCTCGGGTCCGGCTGCCTCATTGATTTATCCGAGTACGGAATTAGCGAGCCTACGGTCCGGCAGAGCGTGGAAGCGGGCGCGGGCATTGTAACGTTCAGCGGCGACAAACTGCTTGGCGGGCCGCAGGCAGGAATCATCGCGGGCAAAAAGGATTTGATTGCGCGGGTGCGTCGGCATCCGCTTTTCCGGGCACTGCGCGTGGACAAGCTTACGATTGCGGCGCTTGAAGTCACGCTCAGCGCGTATCTGCGCGCGGCGTGGGATGAAATCCCGGCGATTCGAATGATCCGCGCGACTCCGCAAGAACTGAAGCGCCGCGCCGAAACTCTCTTTCGCGAGCTGCGCCCCGAGCTTCCGCTAGACGAAGTGGAGATCGAAATCACGGACGGCACTTCGCTTGCGGGCGGGGGTTCCACGCCGGCGCAATCCCTGCCGACCCAAGTGATTCGAATCGCCAGCGCGCGGTATTCCGCGACAAAGCTGGAGCAGCGCCTTCGCCGCGCGCCGACAGGCATCTCCGTGATTGCCCGCGTCGAAGACGACCGCCTCGTCCTCGATCTTCGCACCGTCCTTCCAGAACAGGAGCCACTCCTGATAAAGACTCTCGCTGCAGTGCTCCATTAGCACTGAACTTCGGGCTATCCTTGGCAGCGCTTCCCGCGTCGAACAGTGACAGGGAGGATGTCGTTTTGCGCTGATGGCAAAGCGCGTCCGAGTGTTCTGACGAGGGAAACGCGATGATTGGAAGCTTGACGCAGGACATTCGCTACGGTGTCCGAAACCTGGGGAGAACTCCAGGTTTTACAGCGGTTGCCGTGCTTACGCTGGCGCTGGGGATTGGGGCAAACACAGCGATTTTCAGCGTGGTGGAAAACGTGCTGATCAAGCCGCTTCCCTACCCACACCCCGAGAATCTGGCAGAGATCTGGAACACCTATCCGCCACAGATCCCCAAGGCTGGGATATCCCCGGGTGATTACGCAGATTGGCATCAGCAAGCCGCTAGCTTCTCGGAGATGGGAGCCTACGGGAACACTACAAAAGGCTTCAACCTTACAGGCGACGGCGAGCCGCAGCGCGTACTGGTTGGCTACGCAAGTTCCGACCTTTTCCCTATGTTAGGAGCCCACGTCGTCGCGGGCCGCTCTTTCGTCCCCGAAGAGAATCGCGCCGGCAGCGCACCGATCGTGATCCTGGGCCATCGTCTTTGGCAAAGCCGGTTTGGTGGCGATGCTGCCGTTGTGGGCCGCACCGTTACTCTCGACAACAAGCGCTACACGGTCGTGGGCATCTTGCCAGCCGGGTTTCAGTTCTTGCGCTGGGCCGATTTGTGGATGCCCCTTGGCCAATTTGACGACGATTTGACCGAGCATATACATCACGCCTTCGCTGTCGTCGCCCGGCTCAAACCGGGCATCACCCTGGCGCAAGCGCGCGACGAAGTCGGACGGCTCAATCAACAAGAAGCAATCGCCTACCCGGATGCGCATAAAGGTTTTGGCGTCCTGGTGCAAAAACTTCAGGACCCCTCCGCGGCCAGCTTGCGCAGCACCCTGTTTGTCCTGTTCGGCGCGGTTGGGCTCGTCCTGTTGATCGCCTGCGCCAATATCGTGAACTTGCTCCTGGTGCGCAACGCCGCCCGTGAACGAGAAGTTGCGATACGCACGGCCCTCGGGGCGAGCCCTTGGCGAATGATCCGTCAGTTGCTCACCGAAAGCACCTTGCTTTCCCTGCTGGGCGGAGTGCTGGGCGTGTTTTTCGCGATTGCCGGACTGAAAGCCTTAATGGCTTTGGTTCCTGGCGATCTCGCCATCTTGAACGGGACGGGCTTAAACGGCTGGGTCTTGGGATTCACAATTACAATTTGCCTTGCGACAGGCCTCATTTGTGGCTTGCTGCCCGCCGCGCGCACGCTGAGGACAAACCTGGCCGGCGTGCTGAAGCAGGGAGGCAAGGGAGCCAGCTCCTCGGGCCGTCACAAGACCCACAACCTGCTGGTGATTTCGGAAGTCGCAATGGCTCTCGTTCCGCTTATCGGTGCGGGACTTCTGCTCCGGAGTTTTCAGTATCTGCTGGAAGTCGACCCCGGCTTCCGCGCCGACCATATCCTGACAATGGAAATCGAGCAGCCAGCGCTTTCTTTCGCGCAAATTAACCAGCTCTCTCAAGAGGAGCAGCTCAAGCTGGGCGAGAAGCAGTCCCGGCAGTTTGAACAAATCGCGGGGCAAATCCGCGCCCTGCCGGGCGTCAAGGAAGCCGGAGGTATCGATGACTTGCCCCTCGGCAATGAGTTTCGCCAGGCGTCGCGATTCGTAATTGAAGGGCAGCCCCTTCCCGCCTCGGGCGCCCGCCCGATCGCTCAGACTCGCACCGTGAGCCTGAGCTATTTTTCTTCTCTGGGAATTCCCTTGCGCGCGGGCCGCACGTTCAATGAGGACGACTGGAAGGTCCTCCACATCGTCATCAATGAAACTATGGCGCGGCGGTACTGGCCGGAAGGGGACGCGATCGGAAAACGCGTCAATTTCTGCTCGTTGGACCCTAAACCGTGTTGGTTTTCGGTCATCGGCATCGTCGGCAACGTGCACCAGTTTGGGCTCGATGCTGAGCTGACCTTTGACTCCTATTTTGCGGGCGGATGGACGCCCTATCTGGTGGTGCGCACCGCCTCCGATCCCGTCTCTATTGCGGCCGCCGTAACGGACGTGGTTCACAAAGTAGATCCCGACCTGCCGATCACGCACATGACGACTATGGATGGATTGATCTCCGATTCCGTTTCGCCGCGCCGCTTTTCCGCGGTGCTGGTCGGAATTTTTGCCGCGCAGGCGCTCTTGCTCGCCGCCATTGGAATCTATGGGGTCATGAGCTATACGGTCAGCCAGCGCAGGGAAGAAATTGGGCTGCGCATGGCGCTTGGTGCGCAGCTCACCAATGTGCGCCGAATGATTCTCGGCCAAACTCTTAAGTTGACGCTCATCGGCGTCGGGCTTGGCCTGGCAGGAGCGTTTGTTGTAGCGCGCTTTCTGTCGAGCATGGTCTTCGGAGTTGGAACGTACGACCCGGTGACGTTTTTCAGCGTCGCGCTGTTGCTGATCGTGGTGGCCCTTGCGGCTTCCTACATTCCCGCGCGGCGCGCCATGCGCGTGGACCCCATCGTGGCACTGCGCTACGAATAAGGCGCGGCACGCAGTCATCTATCGTCCGGTGTGGAGCTTGTGAGCGTGCAGAGGCGCATCGCGGTAAGATCGAAACGTGCTTGCCTTTGAAGTTGTCAATAGAAGCTTGAAACCCAGAGAAAAACCGCTGCCCAAGCTGCGGCCGGGCTGGGCGCTAGTGCGTATGCGATTGGCTGGGATCTGCAACACGGATGTGGAGATTCTTCGCGGGTATCACAATTTCCGCGGGACGCCGGGGCATGAGTTTGTCGGCGAAGTCGCCGATGTTCGCGGCGTTTCCGCGGCAAATAGGCAAAAATGGATGGGCCGGCGCGTTTGCGGGGAAATCAATGTTAGTTGCAGCGCGTATGGTTACAACCCCGTTTGCGAATTCTGCCGGCGAGGGCTAAAAACGCATTGTGCGCGACGCACGGTACTTGGAATTGTGAACCATGACGGGGCGTTTGCGGAATATCTGGCGCTGCCGCTGGAGAATCTGCATTTCGTTCCAGCACAGGTCACCGACGAACAAGCGGTTTTTGTTGAACCTCTGGCGGCTGCTTGCGAAATCCTTGAGCAGGTGGATGCTAAGAAATTTAAGGCCACGGCGGTTCTTGGAGACGGCAAGCTCGCCCAATTGATTGCACTTGTGCTTCGCACCGCCATCCCACGCGTGATGATGTATGGAAAGCACGAGGGGAAGCTAGTTCTGGCGCGCCGCGCCGGGATCGCAACGCGAAAAGTCCGCGGAGATATGTCCGATTCGACGCGCGTCAAAGAAACTTTCCCACTGCTGTTCGAGGCAACTGGCTCGCCGAGGGGATTTGCACTGGCGCAGCACATGACCGAGCCACGCGGGACGCTCGTTCTGAAATCGACGTTTCACGGTGCGGCGCCGGTGGAAACCTGGCCCATCGTGGTGAAGGAACTTACGGTTGTGGGCTCGCGCTGTGGGCCTTTTGCCGAGGCGATTGCGCTTCTCCGCTCTGGCAAAGTTGATCCAAAGTCGCTCATCACGCGCACGTTTCCGCTCGCGGAAGCAGCTGAAGCTATCGTCTTTGCTCAAAAACCGGGAGTTATGAAGGTTTTGCTGGGACCTTAATACGCGCGAGCAAGGATTGCGCTGGTGAAAAGCGAAAGGAAAAAGACAACGCAGAGTGCACAGAGACTCGCGGAGAATTCGCGTGAGTGCTCAGAGGCGGTTGATGCAAGAGGCGACGCAGGCGGCACCGAAACCGTTGTCAATGTTGACGACGGTCACGTTCGAAGCGCAGGAATTGAGCATGCCGAGCAGGGCCGCGACACCACCGAAGCTGGCACCGTAGCCGACACTGGTGGGAACGGCGATTACGGGGACCGCGACGAGGCCGCCGACGACGCTCGGGAGCGCGCCTTCCATTCCGGCGACGCAGATAATTACGCGCGCTTGCGTCAGTCTTTCGCGGTGCTCGAGCAGGCGGTGAATTCCCGCGACACCGACATCGTACAAATGCTCGGCGCGATTGCCCATCATGCGAGCGGTAAGCAACGCTTCTTCCGCGACGGGAATGTCGCTGGTGCCGGCGGAAACGACGAGAATCGTTCCCTTACCAGTGAGTTCTGCGCTACGCTCGATGGTGATGACGGCGGAAAGTGCATGAAATTTCGCCGCGCGAGCTGTTTTTCCGTTTGTTTTTTTTACGGCTGCGAAGATTTCTGCATCCGCGCGCGTAACCAGAATGTTTTGGCGCGAACCTTTCCGGCGCAACATGGACTTGACGATTTCTGCGACTTGCTGGGGCGTTTTGCCTTTGCCGAAAACCACTTCCGCGAACCCCTGGCGCAGCGCGCGATGATGATCCACTTTCGCGAAGCCCAAATCTTCGAAGGGCAAATGCTTCAGCCGCTCGATGGCTTTCGCGGGCGCGAGTTCGCCGGCCTTCACGGATTCCAGAAGTTTCAGCAATTCAAGCTGGTTCATGATCTTCGACCGAGGCGAATTCTATCATTGCGCGGGACAATCGCCTTAACTTGACTTGCCCCAGCGCCGTTGAGAGACTGAATTCATCCTCGTGGAAAACATGGCTGAGCAGCAGAAACAAATTGTGACCGTGGGTGTGACCGGGGCCAGCGGGGCCATTCTCGCGCAGAGGGCACTCCGATTGCTCGAGGAAGATTCGCGCGTAACGCGCGTGCACCTGGTGGTGACGGAAGCGGGCCAGCGCCTGCTGATGGAAGAGCTGGCCATTTCTTCCGGTGATTTGCGGCTGCTTCCCAGCCGCATTCTTGGCCTCGCGACGACGAAGATTGAAATTCTTCCCAACAAAGACGTGGGTGCTTCCATCGCCTCCGGCAGCTACGAAGTCGACGCGATGATGGTCATTCCCTGCTCTATGAACACCCTCGGGGCGATTGCCAACGGCGTCAGCGAGGATCTCGTGGCGCGCGCGGCGGACGTGATGCTCAAGGAAAACCGCAAACTTGTTTTGTGCGTCCGCGATACGCCGTTCAACCGCGTGCACCTGGAAAATATGCTTCGCGCGCAGCAGGCCGGGGCGGTCATTATGCCGGCGGTGCCGGCGTTTTATCATCATCCGAAAACGATCGACGATCTTGTTACGCAATACGTGTGCCGCGTGTTGGCACAGATTGGACTGCCGCAGGAAAAGATGTATCGCTGGACGGGCACTCCCGCGGCGAGAAAAGCAGAGGCGTGAGATAGAAATGGCGAGCCGCATCAGAACAGTGCTCGAGATGATCAAGTTCGAGCACTCCGTCTTTGCGCTGCCGTTTGCGCTGACGGGAGCGTTGCTCGCGGCGCGGGCGACGCGGCATGGCTGGCCTTCGCTGCGGCAAGTCTTGTGGATCGTGGTGGCCATGGTTGCGGCGCGTTCGGCGGCCATGACCGTGAACCGCATCGCGGATCTGCGCTACGACCGAGAAAACCCACGAACGAAGCAGCGCGCGCTGGCTAGCGGAGCGCTCTCGCTGCAATTCGCGTGGTTGTTCACGCTTGTCGCCGTAGCGGCGTTTTTCGCGGCGGCTTGGCAGCTCAACCCCCTGGCGCTGAAGCTCGCGCCGCTAGCGATTGCGATTCTGTTTTTCTATTCCTATACGAAGCGCTTCACGAACTGGTCGCATCTTTTTCTGGGTTTTGCGCTGGGGATTTCTCCCGCAGCCGCGTGGATCGCGATCACGGGCAGGCTTGATTGGCGCATGCTGATTCTATGCGCCGCCGTCACGCTGTGGGTGGGCGGATTCGATGTGCTTTACGCGTGTCAGGATGTCGAATACGACCGGCAAGCGGGACTTTTTTCCGTGCCAAAGAGATTCGGGATTGCGAACGCGCTGATGATCGCGCGAGCGATGCACACTGGCGTGATCGCGCTGCTGGCGTGGCTGGCGCTCAGCTTTGGTTTGCCGTGGCCGGCGTGGGCGGGGATTGCGGTTGTCGCTTCCCTGCTCGGCTATGAACATTCGCTTGTCAAGGCGGATGATTTGAGCAAGCTGGACGCTGCGTTTTTCACGGTGAACGGTTATATTAGTATGTTGTTCCTGCTGTTCTGGGGCGCAGCGGCTGCGGTTTGGCGCGTTTGAAACTTTCGACGGATTCGAAATGAGCGAACTGACGATCACGGATCAGCGGTTGAAGCCGATTGCAGAGAAAGTGCTGGCTGGGGAGCGGCTTTCTTTCGACGATGGAATTGCGCTGTATCGCTCGCCGGATTTGCTGGCGGTGGGGTGGCTGGCGAATCACGTGCGCGAGAAGAAGCACGGCAACGTGACGTATTACAACGTCAACCGGCATATTAACCCAACAAACATTTGCGTGGCGCATTGCAAACTGTGCGCGTTTGGCCGCGATCCCCATGCGCCGGGGGCCTACAATTTTTCGCTGGAAGAAATTTACGCCCGCGCGGAACAGGGTGCGCGCGAGGGCGCGCTGGAATTTCACATTGTTGGCGGGCTGCATCCGGATTTGCCGTTCGACTATTTCCTGGAAATGATTCGCGGGCTGAAGCAGCGCTGCCCGGACGTACATTTGAAAGCGTTTACGATGGTGGAAGTGGGCTACTTCGCACGCATATCGAAGCTCTCCACGAAAGAGACGCTGCTGAAGCTGAAAGAAGCCGGAGTGGATTCGCTGCCCGGCGGCGGCGCGGAAATTTTTCACCCACGCGTCCGCAGAATCATCTGCGACCACAAGGTCAGCGGGCAGATGTGGCTGAACATCGCGCGGCAGGCGCATGAAATCGGACTGCGTTCGAATGCGACGATGCTGTACGGCCACGTGGAGACGGAAGAAGAACGCGTGGATCACTTGATCAAGCTGCGCGAATTGCAGGACGAGACGCACGGCTTCGTGACGTTCATTCCGCTGGCGTTTCATCCGGACAACACGGCGCTTTCGCACATTCCGAAACCGACGGGGTACGCGGACCTGCGCAACATCGCGGTGTCGCGGCTGCTGTTGGACAATTTCGAGCACATCAAGGCGTACTGGATCATGCTTTCGCCGAGCATCGCCCAAATCGCGCAGCGGTTTGGCGCGAACGATCTCGACGGAACAGTTGTCGAAGAGAAGATTTACCACGACGCTGGCGCGAAAACGTCGGAATTCACGCCGCGTAACGAATTGGAGCGCCTCATTCGCGCGGCGGGACGCGTGCCCGTCGAGCGCGACACGCTGTATCACCCGGTGGACCGTTCGAAGATGCCGCCGCTCCCGCCGCCAACTCGGTCGGATCTAGTAAGCCTCACTCTAAACGTTTGATTTAGTACTGGGCGGCTCCGCATTACCGGATTGTCGCGGCCTTCGCCACGACTTTTTCGAGGACGTCGTCGGGTAAGGTTGCGTAGCCCTGTTCCTGGGCGATTTTCTGTCCGTTGATGTAGATCCATTTCAAATATTCCGCCACGGCGTGGCCCCGTTCAGGATCTTTGGCGACGGCAGGCACATAAATCCATGTGAAGCTGCTGATGGGATAGCTGTCTTTCCCCGGGGCGTTCGTCAGGGAGACGCGAAAATCGCTGCTCATTTTGCCGCCACTGGCCGAAGCTGCGGACGCAATCGACTTAGCGGAAGGCTTGACGAATTCTCCTGCAGCATTCTTGATGCTGGCCATTCGCGCTGCCGAGCTTGCCGCCAAATTCAGCTCCGTGTAGCCGATCGCGCCGGGCGTACTGCGCAATTTGGCCACCAGATCCAGCGAGCGCTGGAAGCTCTGGCCCACGGGCCATTTCGGCGATTCACCGCGCCCGGCGGTAGCAAGGAACTCCGGGCTCACTTTCGCGAGGTAATCGGAAAGAACGTAATTGGAACCCTTGCCGTCATTGCGGTGGAAAACTTGAATGGGAAGCTCCGGCATGATCATCTCCGGATTGAGTTTCGCAATCGCGGGATCGTTCCAAACCTTGATTTTTCCGAGAAATATATTTGCCAGCACGGGTCCGATGAGTTTGAGCTCACCCTTCACGCCGGGCAGCTCGTAAATCACGACGATGCCGATCAGCACGGAAGGCAACTCCAGAATCGGCTTTGGCGCTTCGCGGAGCTGGGCTTCCGGGATGGGTGCATCGCCTCCGCCGAAATCGGCGGAACCCGCAAGCACGCTCCGGGCGCTTTCGCCAGTTCCGGAGCCCATATAGCGGATGTCCGTGGCGGGTTGCTGCTTGTGGTATTCCATAATCCAGTTTTTGTAGAGCGGCTCCGGCATGCTTGAACCGGTCTGCACCAGCACGGTTCTCTCCTGCGCCGGAGCAGCTCCAGGCAACAGAAAAAATGAAGCGCAAAGGACGGCAAGAACGTTTTGCGATTTCGAACGCACGCGGACCTCGCAATCCCTTCGATATGAGTGTCAGACTCCCTTGCTCAGTTCTTGTGAATGGCAGAAGCGCAGCGTCTTACACTAGAAGAGGAAGGATGAACAGAACAGGGGACCAAAATACTTTTGTGCGGTATCTGGCACTAACGAGTTGACTCAACTGCAACTTCAGTGAATTCTTCTCCGTCGGAAGAATGGTTCTAACCTCCAAGCAAGGAGCGGCTGCTTCGCATGCGAACGATTCTACTGCTCACGGTGTCCAACATCTTTATGACCATCGCCTGGTACGGGCACTTGAAACACCGCAGCTCGACGCTGTGGAAAGTTGTCCTCATCAGCTGGGGGATTGCCTTCTTTGAATATTGTTTCCAGGTGCCTGCGAACCGCATCGGCTCCTACGAGTTCTCGACGGCACAGCTCAAGACCATTCAGGAGATCATCACCCTTTCCATTTTTCCGGTGTTCTCCGTGTTTTACCTGGGGGATAGATTCACTTGGAATTACGCGGTGGGCTTCGCGTTCATCGTGGTCGCAGCGTTCTTCATGTTTCATAAGTGGTAGGACCGGACCTGGCGGAGATGCTTCTCGACAGAATGAATTTCCGAATATACCCTTCTGGGACGCCTGAGAATCGAACTCTTTGCATACCAACCTTACGAACTAGGTGAAAGGAGAGAAATCATGCAGCGCAAGGGATCGGCGGTCTGGCAGGGTGGGTTGAAAGACGGCAAGGGCAGCATCTCGACGGAGAGCGGAGTTTTGAAACAGACGCAATACTCTTTTAGCACGCGATTTGAAAATGGAGTGGGCACGAATCCCGAGGAACTGTTGGCGGCGGCACACGCCGGGTGCTTCACCATGGCGCTTTCCGCGCAACTCGGCGGCGCGGGGTTGACGGCGAGCAAGCTCGAGACCACGGCCACCATTTCGCTGGAAAAACTGGCGGATGGATTCGCCATCACCAAGAGCCATCTGGACCTCGTCGCGAAAGTCCCGGGAGCGGACAAAGCGAAGTTCGACGCGGCGGTGAAAGCCGCGGAAACCGGTTGCCCTGTCTCGAAACTTTTCAAAGCGGAGATCAGCGTCAACGCGCGGCTCGAATCCTGATCTCTCAAAGCAATTGGATCCCCACGCTCTCATCGGACGGTGCAAACAGGTACAATGCCGCAAATGATTCCAGTTCCGGGCGCGTTCGCTGCCGGCGTGGCGATCTTTCTGATCGTGATCTGGGATGCCTTCGAGGCCATCATTCTCCCACGCCGGGTGACACGGAAATTCCGCCTGGCTCGCCTTTTTTACCGCTCCACTTGGAATGCTTGGAGATTCGTGATGCACTTCATCCCCAAGCCAAAGACCCGGGAAGCCATGCTGGGTTTCTACGGCCCGATGTCGCTGCTGGTGCTCGTTGGGGTTTGGGCCGTTGGCCTGGTGTTGGGGTTTGGCCTCATGCAGTATGGTGCCGGGTCGGCCGTGGTGATCACGGGCGGTAATCCCGGATTCCTGACGGACGTTTATCTCAGCGGCACGACGTTCTTCACCCTCGGACTCGGTGACGTCATACCTCGGTCAGAGTTGTCGCGCGCGCTGGTGGTCACGGAAGCGGGATTTGGCTTTGGATTTCTGGCGGCGGTGATTGGATACTTGCCGTTTATCTACGGCTCATTTTCGAAACGCGAGGTGAATATCTCGCTGCTCGACTCCCGTGCGGGCACCCCGCCAACGGCCGGGGAACTCCTTCGCCGCCACAGTTACGAGTACGGCCAGGAGGCGCTGGCAGAACTACTGAAAGACTGGGAACTGTGGTGTGCCGAGCTGATGGAGAGCCATCTGTCGTATCCCGTGCTCGCTTATTTTCGCTCGCAGCACGACAACCAATCGTGGATCGCCTCGCTCACGGCGATTCTGGACACTTGCGCGCTGGTCATGGTTGGGGTCGAGGGTGCCTGTGAAAAACAGGCGGAGCTCACCTTTGCGATCGCGCGGCACGCCGTGGTGGACCTTTCGCAAGTTTTCGGCACGGCGCCCAAGCCGCTGCCGCACGACCGCCTTCCCGCGCAGGATTTGCGCCACATCCGCGACATCCTCGCGCAGCACGGGATGAAACTGCATGACGGAGAGGACGCCGACAGCAAGCTCGCGGAGTTCCGCGCGATGTACGAGCCTTACATCTATGCGCTGGCCAATTATCTCAACCAGGCGCTGCCACCGTGGATGCCCCTGAAAAAGGGCAAGGACAATTGGCAGACAACCGCCTGGGCGCAGTCCGCGGGGCTCATCGACAAAAAAGTGCCCACAATCGTCGCCGATGACCATTTTTAGGCTTCTGCGTGTTGTTGTCAGTTGACGCCACTTTTTTCCGTTCACTCACTTGTTTGTTGGAGAAGATCAATGAAAGCGATTCTCGTTCATGCGTTCGGCGGTCCCGAAGTCCTCAAGCTCGAGGAGATCTCCACGCCGAAACCCGCGGCGGGGCAGGTTCTTGTGCGCATTCACGCGGCCGGCGTGAATCCCTACGACACCTACATGCGCGCGGGCACGTACGCTATTAAGCCACCCCTTCCCTACACGCCGGGCTCCGACGCTGCCGGAGTGATCGAAGCGATCGGCGAAGGCGTGAGGAAAGTGAAACCGGGAGATCGCGTCTACACCGCAAGAACCGTTACGGGAGCGTACGCGGAATATGCGCTGGCCTTGGAGGGACAGGTACATGAGTTGCCCGAGAAAATCAGTTTCGGCCAGGGCGCGGGCGTTTGGGTTCCCTACGGCACGGCGTATCACGCGCTTTTTCATTCCGCGGAGGCACATGCTTCGGAGACGGTGCTGGTGCATGGTGCGAGCGGCGGTGTTGGCAGTGCGGCAGTGCAAATAGCACGTGCGATGGGGCTCACTATTTTTGGCACTGCCGGAACACAAAAGGGTATCGACCTGGTGAAACGCGAAGGCGCGAACCAGGTTTTCGATCACAGCAAAGCAGGCTATCAAGAAGAAATCATGAAGGCCACGGGTGGCCGTGGCGTGGATATCATCCTGGAAATGCTCGCCAATGTGAACCTGGCCGCCGACCTCAAGCTCCTCGCTTTGAACGGCCGCGTGATCATCATTGGCAACCGCGGTGAGATTTCGATCAATCCGCGCGACCTCATGTCGCGCCGCGCTTCGGCCCGCGGCTTTACGCTTTGGGGCATCACGCCTGGCGAGGATGAGGATATCCACGCGGGCATCATCGCCGGACTTCAAAACGGCACGCTACGTCCCGTCGTCGCCAAAGAATTGCCGCTTGCGGAAGCCGCGCGCGCGCATAAAGAAGTCCTGGAGCCTGGCGCCGCCGGCAAAATCGTGCTCATTCCTTGATTCTTTGGGGCGAGCCGTAAACTGTGTCTGAAGGAGGTTCCGCTGCGACTTTCGTTCTGCGCGGCGGCACCGTATAATCCTTCTTCGTCAGCCGCGCGGACCTTCTTGATTTGCGGGAAACCGAAACGATTTCCATGGTGCACACACTACTCTTCCGGCCGGCCCTTTTCGCGGCGCAGAACCCCATTACCCATTACTGGCACAAAATCACCGACCGCACGTTCGTAGGAATTTACCACGCCAACGCGTTCGACCTGGCGATGATGATTCCTTATTTCATTGTCCTGTTCGTTCTTGCGCTTTACGGCTTGCACCGCTACTGGCTGGTCTACGATTACTTCATGTACTCGAAGAACGTCCCCCCGGAACCGCCGCCAGTCAAGAATTGGCCGCGCGTGACCGTTCAGCTTCCGATCTTTAATGAGCGGTACGTGATCGAGCGTCTCGTCGAAGCCGTCTCTCGTTTCGACTACCCGCGCGAGCTTCTCGACGTGCAAGTCCTCGATGATTCGACCGATGAAACGTGCGAGGTCGCGCGCGCCTGCGCCGAGCGCCACGCCGCGCAGGGCATGCCCGTTGTCTACGTTCATCGCAGCAACCGCGAAGGCTACAAAGCCGGTGCGCTGGAAAACGGCCTCAAGACCTCCAGGGGCGAATTCATCGCCATTTTCGACGCGGACTTTCTTCCCGAGCCTGATTTTCTGCGCCGCACGATTCCCTATTTCATGAATCCGGACGGCGGCGACAAAATCGGGATGGTGCAGACGCGCTGGACGTACCTCAACAGCGACTACTCATTGCTTACCAACGTCGAAACGATTCTTCTCGACGGCCACTTCGTCGTGGAGCACGGCGCGCGCTCCCGCCGCGGCACGTTTTTCAATTTCAACGGCACCGCCGGTGTATGGCGCCGTAAGGCGATTGATGATGCCGGCGGATGGGAACACGACACCCTCACCGAAGACACCGATCTATCGTATCGTTCGCAACTCAAGGGCTGGAAGTTTCTCTACCTTCCGCAGATCGAATGCGCTTCCGAGCTTCCCGTGGATATGAACGGCTTTAAAGCGCAGCAAGCCCGGTGGGCCAAGGGCTTGATGCAGACAGCGAAAAAGATTTTGCCGAAGGTTTTCAAATCGGACGCGCCCTGGCACGTCAAAGCCGAGGCTTTTTTTCACCTTACCGCCAACATCAGCTATCCGCTCATGGTTCTGCTTTCCACCATGCTGCTGCCCGCGATGATCGTGCGCTTCTACCAGGGCTGGTTTCAGATGCTGTTGATTGACCTGCCGCTGTTTCTCGCTTCGACGTGTTCCATTTCCAGCTTTTATCTTGTGGCGCAAAAAGAGCTTCGTCCGAAAACGTGGTGGCGCACCTTTCTCTACATGCCGTTCGTGATGGCCACAGGCATCGGCATCTCCGTTCGCAACGCGCAAGCGGTCCTGGAAGCGATTGTTGGGAAGAAGAGCGAGTTCGCGCGCACGCCCAAATTCAATATCGAAGGCAAGCAGGGCACGTTCGCGAAAAAATCCTACAAAAACAAAGCCGGCTGGATGGCTTACGCGGAAGTCTTGCTCGGACTTTATTTCTCGTTGACCATCGTATACGCCATCATGAACGAAAACTACGCCACCGTGCCGTTCCTGCTGCTCTTCGTCTGGGGCTACCTCTACACCGGCTTCATGTCCCTCGGCCAAACGTACTTCGCGCGTCTGCGATTCGGCGTCAATGCCCCGGAAATGCGCCCGGCGACTTCGGGCGCTCCGGGCTTCTGACTCCTGTTTCCTGTGAGGCAAGCTTCTCTTGGGGCAGGTAGAATCTCACGAGAGGCCAAGTTCTCTGGAAACACTCTACTTTCAAAACGGCGCTGTTCAGATACACGCTGTGGCGGATGGACCGACAGACGGCTCCATCGTGGTTTTACTTCACGGCTTTCCAGAGTTCTGGCGAGGGTGGCACAAACAGATGGAGTCGCTGGCGGCTGCGGGGTTTCGTGTCATCGTCCCAGATCAGCGTGGGTACAACCTCAGCAGCAAACCAATAGGCGTCGCCTCCTACGCCCTCACAGAACTGGTGTCGGACGTGATTGCAATCGCGGATCAGCTTGGCCAGCAAAGAATCTTTCTCGCAGGTCACGACTGGGGCGCGGCTGTAGCGTGGAGCGTAGCTCTGCTGCATCCGCAGCGCGTCGCCAAGCTCGCGGTGCTCAACGTTCCGCATCCTTCGGTGATGCGCCGCTTCCTCAAGACTCAGCCTCGCCAAATGCTGAGGAGCTGGTACATGCTCTTCTTTCAAATACCATGGCTGCCGGAAACGCTTTTCTCCGCCTTCAATTTCCGCATCGGCGCGAGATCGCTTGCCCGCTCCAGTCGCGCAAACACTTTTTCTCCTGAAGATCTCGCGCACTACCGCGCGGCGTGGTCACAGCCTGGTGCGTTAAGGGCGATGGTCAACTGGTATCGCGCTCTTTTTCGCTCGCGCGCGAAATTCTCGGAGAGCACCGTGCGCGTCCCCACGCGCATTCTGTGGGGCGAGCGTGACGCCTTCCTCTTGCCGGAAATGGCCCGCGAAAGTTTGCGCTATTGCACCGACGCCGAGCTCTTCACCTTCGCGGATGCCACGCACTGGCTCCAGCACGAGGAACCGGCGCGTGTTTCCGAATTGTTAATTGATTTTTTCCGCCGCTGATTGCCAGCGCATTTCGACGTTTTCCAGTGGAAGCTCGCCACTCTCACTCAAACTGAAGCAGCACGATCTCTGGGCTGGATCCGAGACGCAGCGGCGGTCCCCACGTTCCTGCGCCGCTGCTGGTGTAGATCAACATCTTCCCAATCCGGCTAAGGCCGTAAACGAACTGGTGGTAAATCCTCCGCGCCATCCAGGTCCATGGGAAAAACTGCCCTACGTGCGTGTGCCCGGACACCTGCAGCGAAATTCCTTCCCGCTCCGCGATGTGTGGCCGGTCCGGCGCGTGCGTCAGGAGAATGCTGGCGCGATTGCGGTCCACGCCAATCTGCCGAAGCACGGACTGGAAATGTTCATCCTGCGTGGCGTGATTGTAGGGCACGCCCACGATTTGAAGATGATCCGCTTCCACTTTTTCGTTGTGCAGCACGCGCACGCCGGCATTGCTGACGGCTTGCAGGTAGCGGGAATCGTCGCCAAACTGTTCGTGGTTTCCCGCAACAAAATAGGTTCCCTGCGGTGCGCGCAGTTCGCGCAAGGGCTCCGCAGCCTTGGCCGCATCGATCGCCGTGCCGTCATACAAATCGCCTGCCAGAAAAACAGCGTCAGGATTTTCTTTCATCACCTTCGCCACGATGCGCCGCAGAAAGCCGCCGTTCCGTACATGCCCCAGGTGCAGGTCGCTGACCAGAGCCGCGGTCCTTCCGCGCCATGTTTCCGGCAGGTTCTCGAGTCGCACGGTGATTCGACGGATGCGCGTCCAGCCGGCGTTCAGCAATCCGGTAAATCCGCTCAGTACGGCAGCTGCGTAAAGGATTTCCACGGTTTTGTGGAAATTCAAATGCACTCCCGCAAGCCACGCCGCTCCAAAAATAATCCAGGACGCGGCGGCCGCAAAAAACAGGAAGCTGACAATTCCAAGCCACACGGCGGAAATTCGATACAGAGTCCGCACCGCGGGATTGGAGTAACGAAACGCCAGGAGCGAGGCAGCCAAGAAGCTCACCGACAGTGCCGCCACAGTCACCTTCAGCCAGAAGAAAGAACTCGAGTCACTGCCCGCGGGCGCGAAGGTCCAGGTCTGGTAAATGAAAAAATGCGTCAGGAACAAAATGGCTTGAATGACGCCCACAAAAGCGGCAATTCCGGCTCTTCTTCTCATATAAGGTTAGATTCATCGAGCGGCTGAAATGGTATCTGCTTCGTCATCGGTGGCGCCGATTTCGGCGCACGCGGGGTTTCGGATACAATCGCTGGGCTGCACTTGATGCCGCAGACCTGCATGCCCTGTTGATGCAAAAATCCTTTGGCGGTTCCAAGGTGGAAAAATGAGTGGTTGCCCAAGGTCGGTAAGCTCGCTTGGTCTTTCGCGTTTGACGACCATAGCAGTATTTGGATTGCTCTGCGCAGTGTGCTTTTCCAGCAAGACGAGAGCGCAGGAGCGCCGAGAGCGGGAACCCAATAGCGTCTACGCCGAACGCCGCGGCAAACTCGCCGCGCAGGCGGATGGGCCTGTCCTATTGTGGGGTTTGACCGGTCGCGAAGAATCCTCGCAGGCTTACCTCTTTCGCCAGGAAGACAATTTTTACTACCTGACCGGGCACAACGAAGAAGGCGCTGGAATGATCATTCTTCCCCCGCTGAAAAATGACGCTGCGGTTGCCGCCGCAAGCGGCGCTGACAACCACGACGGATGGGATGGTTCACGCGAGATTCTATTTCTCCCCGCGAAAGATGCCGCCAAGGAAAAATGGAATGGCATTCGAATGTCGCCTTCCGATCCGGGGATTGATGCGCGCACTGGCTTTGCCACGGTCAGGCAATTTTCAGAAATGCGCGCAACGGTAGAGAGACTGGCGAAGCTATACCCCGTTTTATGCACGATTCTTCCGTACGAAAAAGAAAATGGCGGCTATCCGCACGAGAAGGCCGTGGTGGATTGGCTGCAACTCGTCGCGCCGCAGGCCAAGTTGAAGGACATCCGTCCGCAGATCGGCGCGCTGCGCCAGGTCAAGTCGCCCGGGGAAATTTCATTTCTGAAGCAAGCAATTGAGTTGTCCTTGGACGCGCAGTTCGAAGCGATGAAACTCATGCGGCCCGGCCTCTACGAGTATCAGATCGCCGCAAAGATGGTGGAAGTCCACGCCTGGGGCGGCTCTGAGGCGGAAGGCTACGCCCCCATCGTCGGGGCGGGGCCGAATTCGACGTCGCTGCATTACAACAAGCTCTCGCGCAAGATCGAGGATGGCGACATCGTGGTGCTGGATGTCGGCGCGCAATTTTCCGGCTATTCCGCGGACATCACGCGCACGCTTCCCGCCAATGGCAAATTCACGCCGCGCCAGCGGGAAATCTACAACATTGTCCTTGGCGCGCAAAACGCCGCGCTGGCCGCCTTGAAACCCGGAATGGATATGTGCCGGAAGGGCGACAAGAGCGTCTACAAAATCTCCTATGACTACATCAATTCCCATGGCAAGGATCTTCATGGAAAATCGCTGGGCCAGTATTACATCCACGGTCTGGGCCACAACATCGGCCTAGACGTCCACGACCCTGGCAACGATTGCACGCCCTTTGTGCCTGGCCAGACAGTCACTATGGAGCCCGGCGTCTACATTCCCGAAGAGAATCTCGGTGTACGCATCGAAGACGATGTGCTCATCACGGAGAGCGGATACAAGTTTCTGAGCGAGCGCTTGCCCCGCGATGCTGTGGAAATCGAAAAAATCATGGCCGCCGCCGCAACAGAGCGGGCCAAGCAAGCGAAGGATGGAACCGGCGAAAACTCACACTCGGGGGAGGACACCGCCGAGAGCGATGCCATAAAGAACCTCATCGCGAAATACGCCAAGTCCATTGATGGCGCGGACACGACACTCGCCGCCGAGATCTGGCTGGATTCGCCGGACGTCACCTTCATCCACCCGTTGGGCCATGAGCACGGGTTCGAGCAGATAAAGCAAAATGTGTACACGCGGCTGATGGGAGATACCTTCTCCGAGCGCAAACTGAGCGTTCATGACGTTTCCGTTCATGTTTACGGAGACTCCGCTCGAGCCGAGTTCTATTGGGATTTCGCGGCCCAATTCAGGAAAGATGGCTCACTTCTTACGACCCATGGCCGGGAAACGCAGCTCTACCAGAAGATTCAAGGGCGATGGCGCCTGGTCCACGTTCACTATTCCGGAATGCCCGTCACGGAACAAAAGAAGGGACTCTAATCAGCGCGAGGTGGCCTGGAACGCGAAAAAACGCTTGAGGTGGCAGACACGCATTGACCGCTGCAAACGCCCACCTTTATACTGGAGTTTCGCGCTGGACGGTTTTCGCTCCAGCGTGCCTCGAGTCATTCTGGATGTGGCTGTGTTCCGGGCCCGCCTGAATTTCCGAAATTCGCAATCGTTCTAGGGAGCTTATGAGCAGCGTTAAGGCGACACAACTCCGCCCCGGCATGGTTATCCAGCACGAGGGCCAGCTTTTCACCATTTTCAGCGTGGATCATCGCACGCCCGGCAACAAGCGAGGCTCCATGCAGACGCGCATGAGAAACCTCCGTACCGGAGCAATCATTGATTACCGGTTCCGCGCCGAGGAATTCGTGGACCGCGCCATCCTCGATGAAGTCGAATTCGAGTACCTCTACAGCGAGGGCGACGATTTTCATTTCATGAACACCAAGAACTACGAACAGATGCAAATGAGCCGCGAAGAGCTAGGCGAATCCGTCTACTACCTGATTCCGAGCACTCTCGTGAAGGTGGAATTTTTCGAGGAGAAGGCCATCGGAGTGGACCTGCCCGATACCATGGACATGAAAGTGATCCAGACCGAGCCGACGCTGCAAAAAGCCACGGCCAGCGCAGTGATGAAGCCCGCGACCCTGGAAACCGGCTTGGTGGTTCAAGTGCCGCCATTTGTGAACGAAGGCGATAGGATCAGGGTGGATACTTCGGAAGCGCGTTATGTCCAGCGCGTCGAATAGTTTTGTCTTTAGTTTTGGTTTTAGGTTTTAGTTCCTGGTTCTGGGGTCCTAGCTCTTACGCTTCGGCTTTCGGTTTTAGTCATTAGCAAGAAGTACGAAAGTCAGGCTATGCCGAAATTCAACTTTGGTTTGGCGGTAGACTTAGTTACTGGCTTGCGGCACTTACTGTTTTCGGATTCCTCTTAGGATGGATCTTGTCTTTACGAAGGACTAAGAACTGACGACTAAAGACTCTTGATTTTCCGCCTCCGCAGCTAATTTCAGCGCAAGCCGGAATTAGAAGAGGCAGAACGGCGTCCCGGCCCAGGCCGGGACGCCGTTTGTTTTTGTGTCGCGAGACCCTCACCACCGATCTCCATTTTTTTAGGTTAGTGTTTTCCTGCGGAACCCGCGGCGGACTTTTCACCGGCAGGATGCGCCCCGAAAATGCGATTGAAGATCGCATCCACATAGCGCAGTTGCCGCCGCAAATCAAATGTGTGAGCAAGCGCATTCGCATCAAGATACTTCGTGATGCGCGAATCGGCGGCCACACGCTGGCGGAAGTTGCCCTCGGACTCCCATGCCGCCATGGCGTTCTCCTGCACGGCCTTGTAAGCGTCGTCGCGCGGCATGCCCTTCTCCACCAAATCCAGGAGCAGCTGCCCGGAATATATCAGCCCCTGCGTAGACTCGAGATTGCGCATCATGCGCTCCGGAAACACCCGCATCTGTCCGAGGATCCCGGTCATCTTGGCGAGCATGTAGTCCACGAGAATGGTGGAGTCCGGAAGAATGACGCGTTCGACCGAGCTGTGAGAAATATCTCGTTCGTGCCAGAGCGCCACGTTCTCGAACGCCGCCAGCATGTTCGAACGCACCAGCCGCGCCAGCCCGCAGATTTGTTCGCAGTTCACGGGATTCCGTTTGTGAGGCATGGCGGAACTGCCGCGCTGGTCGCCGCCAAACGGCTCCTCGGCTTCGCGCACTTCCGTGCGCTGCAAATGGCGAATTTCGAGGGCGATTTTTTCAAGCGTCGCGGCGATCAGCGCAAGTGCACTGAGGTACTGCGCGTGCCGGTCGCGCTGAATCACCTGCGAAGCGACTGGCGCAACCTGCAGCCCTAGTCTCTTGCAGATGCGCGCTTCCATCTCCGTGCCGAGGTGCGAAGCATTGCCAACCGCGCCGGAGATTTTTCCGACCGCCATTTGCTCGGCAGCAGCGCGAAATCGCCCGATGTTGCGCTGGTTTTCCGCGAACCAATTGGCGATTTTCAATCCGAAGGTAATCGGTTCGGCGTGAACGCCGTGCGTGCGCCCGATCTGCGGCGTATGGCGGAACTCATGCGCGCGCACATCGAGAATTTCGCCAAGGAGCACAAGCCCGCGCTCGATCAGTTTTGAAGCATCGCGAACCTGCAGCGCTTGCGCCGTATCCACGACATCGTTCGACGTCATACCGTAATGGAGCCAGCGCGCCGCGGCGGGATCCCCTATGGATTCGCCAACGGCCATGGTGAAAGCGATCACGTCGTGCTTCACGCGAGATTCGATTTCGTTGATGCGCGCCACATCCACTTTGGCGCGCGCGCGAATCGCAGCCGCGGCTTCCTTCGGAACCTGTCCGGCCTCGGCAAGCGTTTCGGTGGCAGCCAGCTCGACTTCCAGCCACTTCGCGTACTTATTCGCGTCGCTCCAGACGTTCCCCATTTCTTCGCGTGTATAGCGTGGAATCAATTCCTTCTCCTAAAGCGCGAGACCACAAGCCTCGGAATCTTCCAAGTCGATCGGACCTCCATGATACCGCAGATGCCGTTCTAGGCGGGGGCTGCAGAGGCCCACTGCAGTGTTCGAAAGTGGGATGAACGATCGCGGAATCGGGCAAGCGTTGATCGCCTGCAGAGAGGATATTTGGATAAGTCCGTGCGTGAAAAGGATTTGGCGGCGATTTTAAGCGGCACGAGAGCTGCATGGGGCAAGGACGTAGAGGGTCTACAGGCTGGACGTAGAATTTCTACAGCCCTCGGCGTGACAAAACGCCGGCTCCGTCGTCTGAACAAAGTAAAAGCGCAACAGCGCCAAGGAACCTGGGTCCGCGAGAGTCCGGCGGGATGGTTTTCAGACGGGGAGGAGTGATGGCTGAAAAGCGAGAACGGTACCAGAACCGCATCGAGCTTCTGCAAGGGACCCTGGACCTGCTGGTACTCCAGACGCTGCAATGGGGAGCGCAGCACGGCTACGGAATCAGCGTAGCCATCCGGAATCGCTCCGGCGATATCTTGCAAGTGGATACGGGTTCGCTGTATCCCGCGCTGCACCGTCTGGAAAAGCAAAAATGGATCAAGTCTGAATGGAAAATCTCGGAGAACAAGCAACGTGCCAAGTATTACCGCCTGACGGCAACCGGTAAGAAGCAGCTGACCAAAGAACGCTCCAAGTGGGCGCAGCTTTCGGATGCGATTGCGGGAGTGCTGAACCCTCTCGAGGATGAGAGCGAGCCATGAGATTCCCTTGGTGGGGCCGCAAGCGGCAAGAGTTGGACGAAGAACTCCAAAGCCATCTGCAGATGGCGGCACGGGCGCGCATTGAAAGAGGCGAGGACGAAAACGAAGCAGCGCGCGCGGCGCGGCGTGAGTTTGGAAATGTGGGGTTAGTGAACGAAGTGACTCAGGACCAGTGGAAGCAGCGGTGGCTGAAGGACTTCGTCGAAGACGCGCGGTACGGGCTAAGAAGGATGCTTAAGTCTCCCGGGTTCACTGCAATTGCCGTACTGACCCTCGCGCTGGGCATCGGAGCCAACACTGCCATCTTCAGTCTGGTGAACGGCATTCTGCTCGTTTCCCTGCCGTATCCCCATCCGGAACAGCTCGTCAGCGTAACGGGTGCCTATCCAAAAGGCGCCTTCGTCGCGATGCGAGAGCAGATTCGCGCAATGGATGTCGGGGCATACGCCGAAGGTCACGAACTCAACCTCACCGGATTCGGAGAGCCCGTTCGCTTAGCCTCAACCTCGGTGTCCGCGGAGTTGTTCTCCATCCTCGGTGCGCGGCCGGATCTGGGAAGAACGTTTTATCCAGGCGAAGACGTTCCGGGCCAAGGCAACTTCGTGATTCTAAGCCACGCTCTTTGGGAGCAGCGCTTCGGAAGCAATGTGAGCATCCTTGGCCGCTCGATCGAACTGGGCGGGGAGAACCGCCAAGTAGTTGGGGTGATGCCAGCCGAATTTCGCTTTCCGTCCACGAAAACGCAAGTGTGGATTCCCCTCCAAAACGATCCGCGAAACGCGGTGAGTTTCTGGGCGGGCGACTTCATGCCCGCGGTCGGGCGGCTTCGTCCGGGTTCGACACTCGGGCAAGCGCGAACCGAAATTCGAATGTTTCAATCGCGCGTGGGGGCGCTGTTTCCCTGGCCCATGCCCGCGAGCTGGAACGCCCACGCCAGTGTAGTGCCGCTCCAAAACGGGATGGTCGCCGACGTCCGTGCGCGGCTTCTGATTCTACTCAGCGCCGTTGGACTGGTTCTGTTGATCGCGTGCTCAAACGTCGCCAACCTGACGCTCTCTCGGGCCGCCACACGCGAAAAAGAAATCAGCATTCGCACGGCTCTGGGCGCCGCACGGCCGCGAATTACGCGGCAGCTTCTGACCGAGAGTGTGTTGCAAGCGTCGCTCGGAGGATTACTCGGATTAGGTTTTGCAAGGGAAGGGCTTGTCTTACTCAAGGTGATGTTGCCTTCGGACACGCCCCGCTTGATCGAGACGCACATCGATTGGCGCGTACTCTTGTTTACAGGCGCGCTCGCGATCCTAACGGGGGTCGTCTTCGGACTTGCCCCGGCTCTTCACTCTTCGCGCGCGGCGCTCACGGAAGCACTGAGGTCTGGCGGCCGCGGGACCGCTGTACCCGTGTCACAACGTCTGCGAAGCTGTCTTGCGATCGCCCAAGTGGCATTTGCTGTACTGCTGGTGATCGCCGCTGGCCTTATGATCCGAAGCTTCTGGTCGTTATCGCACGTGAATGCAGGGTTTCATCCCGAACACATTCTGACCGCGCGCATCACACCGAATGAATCGTTTTGCAACGACGCGAAGCGCTGCCTGACTTTCTATCGCAGCGTGCTTGATCAGGTTCAAGCATTTCCCGGCAATAACGCCGCCCTTGTCAACACTCTTCCGCTGGGAGGAAGGGTGAGCAAGCGTTCTCTTGTTGTGGAGGATCACGACCCTCCTCCAGGCGAAGACTCTCCTCTTTTCTGGCTCAACGTCGTAACTCCCGGATACTTTCGTGTCATGGGCATCCCTCTGCTCTCTGGCAGAGGCTTCGCCGATTCCGATATTTCCGGAGCTCCGGTTACGGTCGTAACCGCCGAGACAGCCCGACGCTACTGGCCGGGTCAGAATGCCGTCGGGAAACATATTCGGCTGCTCGACGACAAAGACTGGCGCACCGTCGTTGGCGTCATCGCAGATGTGCGCGCGTACGATCTTCACCGAAACGCTCCCGAGTGGATCGACGGCACCGCTTACGTGCCGTACAATTCGGCGGCCACTCTCGAAGATCGGCGGATACCCGCGGAAATGACCATAGCCATCCGGACGGCCTCGGATGACTCGCAAATCGCGACAATGCTTCGCACCGGCGTGGCCGCCATAAACGGGGAAGTGCCTGTCAGCGAAGTGAAGAGCATGGGTGCAGTTGTCTCCGAAGCGGTATCCACGCCGGCCTCCACGATGACCCTTCTCGTCGTCCTTGCTGCGCTGGCGCTGGTCCTCGGTACCATCGGCATTTATGGCGTTCTTTCCTTTCTCGTTTCGAATCGCACTCGCGAGATCGGCATCCGCTTGGCCCTCGGAGCCCAAAGAACAGATGTGCTGCGGTCCGTACTGGGGGAAGGGGCGAAGTTGTCTTTAACTGGGATCGCGTTGGGACTGGCGGGCGCATTTGCGGTCATGCGCGTACTGTCGGGTGAACTGTACGGTGTCGGAGCAGCAGACCCGCTGACGTTTTGCAGCGTCGCGGTCCTCGTGGCCGTTGTGGCGCTAACGGCGTGTTACGTTCCGGCGCGCCGCGCGATGAGCGTCGATCCCGTGGTGGCGCTGCGGTACGAATAGGCGTTCGAAAATAGATTTTGAAATTGCGAGTGGTAAGGGAGTCGCTATGAGCTGGTTGAGTGGACTCTTTCGCCGACGGGAACGCGAAAAGGAACTGGAAGAGGAGGTGCGCAGCCATCTGGAAATGGCGGCGCGCGAGCGTATGGAGCGAGGTGAAGAGGAGAAAGAGGCAGCGCGTGCGGCGCGGCGCGAATTCGGGAATGTGGGATTGGTGAAGGACCTGACGCGGGAGATGTGGGGCTGGAGCCGGCTTGAAGATTTGTACGAGGACCTGCGTTTCGGCGCCAGAGTGCTCCGGAAAAGTCCCGGTTTCACGATCGTCGCCATTCTTTCGCTCGCACTGGGCATCGGCGCCACTACTGCGGTGTTCAGCGTGGTCTACGGCGTTCTGATGAACCCGTATCCGTACGCCAATTCCGACCGCATGGTGCACCTGGTGGCCCACGACACCGCCGGCAACCGCCGTTTTATAAACCTCAATGGTCCGCAACTCCAGCAGTTGAGGCTGGCCAGCTGCATCGAGAGCGCCGCCGCCATGGATGAGTGGAACCTCACCACCACCGAAGGCGATCTTCCCGAAGACGTGCAAGCGATCTATCTCACGCCCAACTCTTTCGTTCATTTCGGCGTGCCGACGCTGCTGGGGCGCGGCCTTCTGCCCTCGGATGCACCCGAAGGTCAGGATCCTGAAAATGTGGCCGTGCTCGGATATAAGTTCTGGCAGAGGCACTACAACGGCGATCCCGACATCGTCGGGAAGAAAATCCGATTAGTTCACAAAAGCTACTCGATCGTGGGAGTCGTCCCGCCGCGCTTCACCTGGGGCGACGGCGAAGTCTATCTGCCGCTCAAGCTGACAGCCGACCCGGTGCGGACGTACTTCCCCATGATCCGGCTCAAGCCGGGAATCTCGCGCGCCGCGGCAAATGCAGAGTTTCAATCTTTGCTGGAGCAATTCGCAGTGCAAACTCCGACCCACTTCCCCGAACATTTCCACATGACACTGGAAGGATTGAACGATCACTTCGTCTCTGACATTGGCGGGACTCTATTCCTGTTGCTTGCTGCCGTGGCATTACTGCTGTTGATCGGATGCGGAAACGTTTCGATCTTGCTTCTAGCTCGGGCCACGGGCCGCCAGCACGAGCTGGCGGTCCGCTCGGCCATCGGCGCTGCGCGCTCCCGCCTTCTGCGGCAACTGCTCACGGAATCGCTGATGCTCTCGATCACCGGAGCAATTGTCGGCGTGGCCCTGGCAAATGGCTTGGTGAAGCTCATCGTCAATTGGCTCCCGGAATTCTCCTTCCCTCATGAAGCCGCCATCAGCATCAACCTCCCGGTCTTGTGCTTCAGCGTAGGTTTGGCGCTGTTGACCGGGATTGCCTTTGGTATCTCGCCTGCCCTTCAATCCGCGCGCCCGGACATTGCCCAGGTGATGCAATCGACCACCCGCAAAATGACGGCTGGTGTTCACGGCCGCCGGACTCACGGCATTTTGATCGCCGGCCAGATCGCCCTAACGCTTCTGTTGCTGGCCGGAGCCGGCGTTGCCATGCAAGGCTTCGTGCGCATGATGAACGTGAATCTTGGCTACGATCCGCACAACATCATGTCGGTGGGCATCCCCGTGCATGACAACACCTACACCACGTGGGAAGCCAGGAGGGCGTTCTTCAATCAGCTGCGGCGCAAGGTCAGCGCGATGCCGGAAGTCGTCGCCGCCGGGCTCTCAACAAACGCCACCCCGCCGAACAACGGATGGGAGCAGCGCTTCGAAATTTCCGGCAAGCCCGCCGCCGAAGAGCAGCGAGCGCGCATCAACTTTGTCAGCCCCGAGTACTTCACCGTGCTTCGTATACCGCTGCTGCAAGGAAGACTCTGGGACGAAAGCGAGACGTTGCGCGGCGCCAAACTCGCGCTGATCAATCACACCCTCGCTCACCAGTATTTCCCGAACGGCGATGCCGTTGGCAGCGAGCTCCGTATGCCTCAACTGAAAGGCGAGCCTCCGTTTCAATTGGCCGTCCCCGGAAGCGACACCTGGTTTCAAGTGATTGGCATCGTCGGCGACGCGCTCGACGACGGACTGCAAAAACCCATCAAGCCCGCCGTGTTTGTACCGTACACGATCAGCATGCCGGTTTGGACACAGATCCTCGTGCGCACCCAGGTCCCTCCTCTCAAGACGCTCCGCGCGGTTCGCGAACAGATTCACACGATTGATCCCGACCAGCAGGCCGAGCGCGATGTCCGCGACCTTGATGGCTGGATCAGAGTGCAGCCAGAATGGGGCCAGGGCCATCTGGTGGCAACCCTGTTCGCGGGATTCGCAGTGTTGGCGCTGGCATTGGCTGCCACCGGGCTCTACAGCGTGATTTCCTACGCGGTAGCGCAACGAACGGCGGAATTCGGCATCCGCATGGCTCTTGGTGCCAGGAGCAAAGATGTTCTCTTGATCGTATTCCGTTCGGCCGCACTGAACGTAGCCGGCGGCGTGCTTGCAGGTGTCATGCTAACCGTCGTTCTCAATCGTGTGCTCGCGCGATGGATTCAGGGCAGCTCCCTCAATGCGCCCATCCTTTTGGGTGTTGTCCTGCTGCTTGTCGCCACCGCTGGCTTGTCCTGCTTCGTACCCGCGCGAAGGGCGTCGTCCGTGGATCCCATGACCGCGCTGCGCTACGAGTGATAAATCGCCGTTAGCAAGAAGAGGGACCGCGAGCGGCTGGAGCCCCACTTCGCTTGCCCCCTGCTCCCCTCCGAAGGGGAGTACTCGGGAGCGGCCAAATCGGCCCTATGTTGTTGCCAAATAAGGCGCTACGGCGGACCTAACCGCAACCTTCAAATCCTGTCTAATGAATCGGATGCAACCGAGCGTCGAGAGCCCCCAGGCCATCGCAGAGAGCGACGCGCTCGCCGTCGAGCGCACGCTCGCGGGCGAGCGTGATGCCTATCGCGTTCTCGTCGAGCGCCACAGCCACAATGTTTTCCGGCTGGCGTACCGCATGACCGGGAATCAGCACGATGCGGAGGAAGTCGTCCAGGAGGCTTTTTTGCGCGCGTATCAAAAGCTTGGACAGTTCGCCGCGCGGGCAAATTTTGGGACGTGGGTCTACCGCATCGCTGCAAACTACGCGATTGACCGCTTGCGCCAGCGGCAAAAAGAAGAGGCTCGCCGCGAAATGCCCAGCGCCGAGAGCAGGGATGGAATGGAAGACAATCCCATCACCCGCGTCGCGGATGAAGCGCCGACACCGGAACGCCTGACGCTGAACATGGAACTGCGAAAGCAAATGGAGCAAGCGCTGGCGGCGTTGTCGCATGCGGAGCGCACCGCTTTTGTGATGCGCCATTGGGAAGGCTGCGGGATCGAGGAGATTGCCGCGGCTCTGGAATCGAATTCGGGCGCGGCGAAGAACACTGTTTTTCGCGCCGTGCACAAGCTTCGCCAGGCGCTTCAGCCTCTTATGGAAACTCGGGCTCAGGCGCGCGCAATGGGAACGGAACCATGAAACACATGACCGAAGACGAATTGATTGCCTTTCGCGAAGGGGTCGCGGATAAGCATGCCGTGATTTCAGGGCATCTTGCTGCGTGCGCGCAATGCCGGGCGGAACTCGAACGCATCGAAGCCGTTCTTGCCGCGCTCGATACCCTGCCGGTGCCCGATCCAGGCGCCGACTATGGGCCGCGCGTGTGGCAACAGATCGCACCCCGACTGCCGGAAAAACGGCAGCGTTGGTGGCAGGCTTGGATTGAGCCGCCACGGCTTGCTGCATGGGGAGCGGTTGCTGCGCTAATTATTGCCGCATTTCTTGCGGGAAGATATACGAAGCACGGCGGAGAAAGCGACAACGTCGCGAGCAGAGAGCAGGTCCGCGAGCGCGTCCTGATTGTGGCCGTGGGCGAGCACCTGGGTCACTCCGAGCGGATGCTGGTGGAGCTTTCGAACGCCGAGCCAAGCAACCCAGGTCAAAAACAAGTGAACATCTCCGCCGAGCAGCACCGCGCGGAGGATTTGTTGGAAGAAAACCGTCTATACCGGCAAACGGCGCTGCAAGAAGGCGATACGGGTCTCGCCAGCGTGCTCGATGATCTGGAGCGCGTGCTCCTGGACGTGGCGCATAGCCCAGACGAAGTTACTCCGAAGCAGCTCGAAGCCATCCGCCAAAAAATCGAAGCGCGCGGAATTCTGTTCAAAGTTCGGGTGGTCAGCAAAGAACTGCAACAACGGCAAGAGGCCACGCAGCCCGCGCCGGAGCAAAAGAACACTTCGAAAAAGGAAGGAAAAGTATGACCATCGGAAACTCAACCAGAAAGTCCAGCAGCACCTGCCTTGCCATCGCGGCACTGCTGCTGGCCCCGGCAGGCGCGCGAGCGCATCGGCCCGCGCTGAATGGCTTGCAATCCGCTGACTCTCTGCAGAACTCGCAAGACAAGGAACAGGAGAAGCGCGACCGCGAACAAGAAGCCCGCGACAGAGAACAGGAGAAACGTGATCGCGAACAGGAAGCACGCGACCGCGCTCAGGAAAAGCTGGACCGCCTCCAGGAATTGTACGACGACGGCCGCGAGGCGCTGGACGACGACCGTTACGACGTGGCCGCGGCCAAATTCCAGGAATTGGCGAATTTAAACGGTCCGCAAGCCGACGCGGCCCTCTATTGGAAAGCATACGCAGACAACCGATTGGGCCGGCGCGACAAGGCACTCGCCACGATCGCCGATTTTAAGCGCAGATTCCCACAAAGCCGCTGGCAAAGAGATGTCAAGGCGCTGGAAATTGAAGTCCAGCAGTCGAACGGCCAGTCCTCCCACCCGGAAATGCAATCCGATGATGAATTGAAAATGCTGGCAATCCAGGGCCTGATGAACAGCGAACCGGAACGCGCCCTGCCATTGCTCGAAAACGTTCTGAACGGTACGGGCTCGCCCAAGGAAAAGTCCAAAGCGCTCTTTGTCATTGCCCAAAGCGGCTCTCCGCAATCCCGTGAGATTCTTGGAAAGATCGCGCGCGGCCAAAGCAATCCGGACTTGCAGCGCAAGGCGGTCGAGTATCTGGGGATCTTCGGGGGCGCGGAAGCGCGCAAGACCTTGGCGGAAGTTTATGCTTCGAGCAGCGACGTTGCAGTGAAAAGCGCGATTCTTCGCAGCTACATGATCGGCGGCGATCGCGAGCACCTCTTTGCCTCAGCCAAGGGTGAAAAAGAAGAATCCTTGCGCCGCGAAGCCATCCGGCAGCTCGGCTTAGTCCACGGCACAAGCGAATTAGAGCAGTTGTACCAGACGGAAACTTCCACCGACGTCCGCCGGGAAATTCTTCAGGCGTTCTTTCTGGCGGGAGATTCTGGCAAGCTCCTGCAGTCCGCGCAGTCGGAAAAAGATCCCGAGCTGCGCCGCGCCGCGATCCGCAATCTCGGCCTGGTCCATTCGGACGATTCGGGCAAAGCGCTGCAGTCCATCTACGCAAAAGAAACAGACCGCGGTGTGCGCGAAGAAGTGTTGAATGCTTTCTTTTTGCAAAACAACGCATCAGCCCTCGTGGCCATTGCGCGAAACGAAAAGGACCCTGAACTGAAGCGTACAGCGGTGCAGAAATTGTCGCTGATGCATTCGAAAGAAGGCACCGACTACCTGATGGAACTTCTCCAAAAGTGAGGCCGACCATGCGAATTTTGCGATCGATTCTGATTGGACTAACAGTGCTGGCTGCAATTCTGTTTGCACCGCGGTCGCATAGCGAACCGCAGACCCCGGGGATGCCTCGCGTCGAAAACGCAAAGGTGGAAACGCGCGCGCTGACGGCAACTCTCGACGCAACGATGCGCGGATTGCTTGCACAAGCAGACAAGCCGGAGTGGCTTGGCTATAGCGTCGATCAAGTGACCGGGGCTGGCAACCACAGCGTGTGCTGCGGGAATGACCGCGACGGCGCTGGCTGCGGCACCTGTAACCTCGAAAAAGACCACGATGGATTCACTGGCACGACGCGTACCGATGGCACCGTCAAGCTCGGAGGATCACGGCAACTCGTCGTCCTCCTTCGCCTGGAAACAAAACAGGTCGTGCGGATTCGCGTCGCCTCCGAAGATTGCACCCTGGATGCCGGCGGCCTGCCGTTCATCTGGTTGACGGGAGTGAAACCCGCCGAAAGCGTCGCGCTTCTTGAAACTTTCGTGCGCAGCGCCGAGTTCGAAAGTCACGGCGATCACGGCGTCGGCCACGGAGCACTGACAGCCATAGCGCTGCACGGGGACGCCTCAGCGGACCGCGCGTTCGAATCCTTCGTTACTCCCAATCAACGCGAAGGCCTGCGAAGACAAGCCGCCTTCTGGATGGGCGCGGCGCGCGGACCAGCCGGGTTCACCGCTCTGCAACGCATGGCGAAGAACGATCCGAGTTCCGATGTCCGCGCCCACGTAGCCTTTGCGCTCTCCGTGAGTCATGAAGCCGGCGCGATCGACGAGATGATTCGCATGGCCCACGACGATACCAGCGCCCACGTGCGTGGCCAGGCGCTTTTCTGGATCGCGCAGAAAGCCGGAAAGAAAGCAGTCGGCACCATCACCGGCGCCATTGAAAACGATCCCGACACTGACGTGAAGAAAAAAGCCGTCTTCGCCCTCAGCCAATTGCCAAAGGACGAAGGCGTCCCGAAATTAATCGAAGTGGCGCAGACCAACCACAATCCCGAAGTGCGCAAGCAAGCCATGTTCTGGCTCGGCCAATCGCAGGACCCGCGCGCCTTGCAGTTCTTCGAAAAAGTCTTGTCGCAATAATTCGCTAGCGCAGAAGGTCTTCGAGTTGTACGCGGCCCTCGGTCTTCGAGTCGCGATACTTTACAATCACCGCAGCCTGCAGCGAAAGTCCCCACTTCGCGCCGGACGCGTGTGTTACCGCGCGGGATCCGGGCACCACTACGGCTTCTTCCGGGATGATCAGCGGCTCGCTATCCGTCGCCGCGTAAACCGTATCGCGAACCAGATCGTAAACGGGAATGGAGCGATTGAGGATCGTCCCAGTCCCGACAATAGCGCGGCGTTTTACTACCGTCCCCTCATACACGCCGGAATTCCCGCCGACCAGAACTTCGTCTTCGATGATCACGGGCAGCGCCCCAACCGGTTCGAGTACGCCGCCGATCTGCGCCCCCGCGGAAATGTGGCAGTGCTTTCCAATCTGCGCGCAACTCCCCGCCAGCGCGTGCGAATCGATCATCGTTCCTTCGCCGATGTAAGCGCCCACATTTACAAACATCGGCGGCATGCAAATCACGCCCCGCCCGACGTAGCTCCCATCGCGAATGCTGGAGCCGCCGGGCACGATGCGCACGCCATCGGCCGAGGTGATCGTGCGCACCGGATACGTGGACTTGTCGAAGAAGGGCTGCTTCGCCGGGTCAATGGACATGTCCGCGATCGCGCCCATGCGAAAGCCGACGAGAATCCCCTTCTTCACCCACGCGTTCGCATGCCAGCCGGATTTCGCTGCGGGATCTGGCTCTGCCGCACGAATTTCGCCGCGATTCAACGCCGCCTTGAAATCGCGGAAAAGCCAAAAATCTTCTTCCTCATAGTGTGCGGGCGCCTCGTCGAACAGCCGCTCAATTTGCGACGCCAGCATGAACCCTCTGTACGAGTTCGAGCGATTCCAGAACCGCCCGAATACGCGCTTGATTCTCCGCCTTTGGCGCCACCAGCGGCAAGCGCCACGCCGCTTCAAGCAGCCCCATCTCCGCCATCGCCGCCTTCACCGGGCCGGGATTCGATTCCACGAAATTAATTTCCATAAGCGGGTGATAGCGACGGTGAATCTCACGCGCCGTCCGGAAATCTCCTTGCAGCGCCGCGCGCGTTAGCCGCGACATTTCCGCCGGAATTTCATTCGAAACCACGGAAATGACCCCGCGCCCTCCCAGCGAAATAACCGGAAGGGTGATGGCGTCGTCGCCGGACAGCACGATGAACTCCTCTGGAACCGCATTCAGAATCGCCGCCATTTGCGAGACGTTGCCCGAGGCTTCCTTAATGCCCACAATGTTTTCGATTTGTGCCAGCCGCTTCACCGTTGCGGGCTCGATGTTCACGCCCGTGCGCCCCTGCACGCTGTACAAGATAATCGGCAGAGGAACGGCTTCCGCGATTGCGCGATAGTGCTGGTAGAGTCCTTCCTGCGTCGGCTTATTGTAATACGGCGTCACGGACAAGAATCCATCCGCCCCAAGCTCCGCGAGTTCGCGCGCCATGGCGATCACCTCGGCGGTGTTGTACCCGCCCGCACCCGCCAGCACAGGCACCTTGCCCTTAGCCAGCCCGACAGCAATCTCCACCACGCGAACATGCTCTTCGTGCGCGAGCGTGGGGCTCTCCCCCGTCGTTCCACACGGAACCAGGAAATCCACGCCGGCATCAATCTGCCTTTGGATTAATCGGCGCAGCATTCCTTCGTCGAGCGATCCGTCCGCTCGAAATGGGGTGACGAGTGCGGTGCCAGTGCCTGTGAACATTTTGTTTCTCCTTGCTTCCTTGGACATCAACTTCTGAAATCCAAAATGTGTGCGTTCCAACATCCTCGGGGCAAATGCCGCCTCTTAAACAAAGCGCTCTCAACTCAATTCGTCGAGAATCTCCCGGAATTCGAACACGCCCTTCTTTCCCGCCACCCACCGCGCCGCCCGCAGCGCCCCGCGCGCAAATCCCTCGCGGTTCCGCGCTGTGTGCCGCAGCGTGACCGTGTCCCCCGCCGAATCGAAGCCAATCTCGTGCGTGCCTGGATGCGCGCCCGCGCGATTAGCCGTGAGCGTCAGCGCGCGGGTGTAGCCGGACGCGCGTATTTCTTCCGCAAGCTTCTTGAGCGTGCCAGAGGGCTCATCTTTTTTCGCGGAATGGTGAATTTCCCAGCCCCACGCTTCGTACTCTGGGTACTTGGCGAAAAACGAAGCGGCGTGCGCCACGGTCTGAATGAAAACATTCACGCCCACAGAAAAATTGGGACTGTACACCAGCGCGGTCTTGGCCCCAAGAATGGTTTCACGAACTATTGGCAGCTGTTCGAACCACCCCGTCGTCCCGCAAACCGTATTAATTCCCAGCGACGCCAGCCGCCGCAGATTGTCCGGCGCCGCCTCCGGAGTGGTGAATTCAATAGCGGCATCCACGCCGCGCAACGCCTCGCTCGTGATTCCGGCGTCGTGCAAATTGTTCCCGCGCGTAAACTTCGCGCGCACGTCCAACCCGTATTCGGGCGCCAGTTGCTCGACGAGCCGCCCCATTTTCCCGCAGCCCACGATGGCAATTCCGACGCTCATGCCGCGCTCCGGCCCGTGGCAATCAGCTGCGAAGCCATCCGCGCATAGAGTTCCACCGCCTCACTCAAATCTTTTTTCGAAATGCGTTCCTCGGCCGTATGCGCCACGTGAATGCTTCCCGGACCAATCAGAAAAGGTTCTCCCCACGCGCCTTCAAACGTCGGAATGTCCGTTGTGAAAGCCACAATGGTTGTCGGCAGATCATCAAATTTCGCAAGTTGCACCGCCGGCGTGTGCAGCACCTCGCGCGCTTCGACGCGATTTCCTGCCGCCGCCAAAACGGCTTTGCGTATCCCCGCCGGATCCCCCACGGTTCGAAACATAACTTCCGCTTCCGCAAGATCCGCGACCACATTCGGCGCGCGGCCGCCATCCACCGTCCCGATGTTCAGCGTGCTGCGTCCCAGCAACGCATCTTCCGGCAGCGGAATTCGGCGAACGTCCTGAAGCACATCGAGCAGCGTGTGAATCGCGGAATGCCCTAGCTCGGGATACGCCGAATGCGCGAGTTTCCCCCGCGCCGTGATCTCAAACCGCAGCGCGCCCTTGCAACCGAGCGCCAGCCGGTTCTCCGTCGGCTCGCCGTTGATCAGGAATCGCGAACCGCGCGGAGCCGCAGCAGCCGCCTTCGCTCCAACGCTGTTCCGTTCTTCACCAACCACAAACAACAATCCGAAATTCCGCGTGCCCGCCGCGAGCAATTTCTCGGCAGCGCCGATCATCGCCACGATAATCCCCTTGGCATCGCAAGATCCGCGCCCCCAAATAAATTCGCCGTCCTCGCGCGAAGCAAAGAACGGCGGCACGGTGTCCATGTGAGTGGAAAGCGTGACGACCGGCTCACCCCAGGCCACAAAAATATTGTCGCGGTCTACCTCGGCGGGCATGCGCTCAACGCGCCCGCTGTGTTGCCCGGCCAGCGCGGACAAATGCGCAAACAGGTAGTCCCCCATGTTTTTTTCATGGTTCGTCGTGGAGTCGATGTCCACCAGCGCGCGTGTCAATTCGAAAAGATTCATCCCCGCCGGATTTTTCTGGATGAGCGAAACGAAAGGAAGGAACCACGAAGGTACAAATCGAGGCTGCTGCCTCCCGATAGCGCTTCATCCGTTTCATCGCGATCGCCATGCGATCCGCGAACTTCGGACGACAGTGGACAGGTCTTGGACCTATCCCCCAACCGCTGCGGCTTCAGCTACCGCTGCGATTTCGGCGGACAACAGCACTTCGTTGCCTTCGACCTCATCGGTCCCTCTGCCAGCGAACCGACCGGTCGAATCGAGAGCCCCTTTCGCGCGGGCATCCGAAGCTGCTCGGAACTGCGCACCCGCCTACTCATGGCCTCCGCACCTCTATCAAGAACAATTCAAGTCTAGAGCACAACGCCTCCGGCCGGCAACTAGATTTTGGCTGACACGAACTGGAGGGATTGCCGATCCTCCGGGCGGTCTGAATCGAACCTAAATGTTACTTGTCCCCTGGCCCGAGACAGGGCCAGCCGGGCGCATGCAATTGAACCATCCTGAGGGCTGGGGAGAAGATGCGATTAGGGCATCATGACTGCTGAACAAGAGAAACTCGCGCTGGATCTCATCGAAAACCCTCCCCCAGGAAGCGCGTTGGCCAAAGCGAAGGAATTCTTACCCTGCTCATCTCGACTCTGCGCCGCACGCCTTCGGAACGTGCGCAGAGTCTTTCTGAAGGCGCGTGCATTTTCGAGCTCGCGAAGCGAGCGCACCCTGTCGAAAAATGAAGCGTGAGGAGACGATCCGCATTCTCTGTGACGCGGGCGAGTTTGTCCTCATTGGCGGCCCCGCGATGGGCATTCAAGGTTCCGCTCATCTCACCAGAGACATCGACGTTTGCTATCGACGGACTTATCAAGTCCGAAATTGCCGCCGGCCTGAAGATCTTTATGTGCTGCCTGAACTGCGCGCATTAAGTGAACTGAAAAAGAAAACTGGCATGGACTAAGCGGGTGCTTCTCGACTGCTAACCTCCCGGTCACAAACACTGCCGGAATTTTCGCTCTACAACTCAAGCGGCTTAAGCGGAACGTGCTGCGACGCGACAAGCAGTTCCCCGGTAAACGAGCATTCGGCGGGCCGCCTTCGCAGCGCCTCTTCAGCGGAGATTCGCACGAGATCGGGGTTGTTGTTTTCCTGCGACACGTGAGCCAGCACTAAGTATCGCGCGATGGCATCGAACCCGTCGGGGTCGCAAAGATATTCGCCGACCGCATGATTCGATAGATGCCCGGTACGGCTCAGGACGCGCTGCTTGACGACCCAGGGATACGGCCCGACTTTGAGCATGTCCAGATCGTGATTCGATTCGAGCACCAGGCAATCCGCCCCGCGCAAATGCACCTTCACAAGCTCCGGCATATACCCGAGGTCGGTGACGATCGCCATTTTCGCGCCATTCGATCGGAACGTGAACCCCACCGGGTCCGCCGCATCGTGCGGAATCGCGAACGCGTGCACGTCAATGTCGCCGATCGTGAAATGCTGGCCCGCATGAACGGTTTCCACGCGCTTCAGCCGCTTCCCAAACGTCCCCGGCAGTATCCGCTGCATCGCGCCCAGCGTCGGCTCCGTTACATAGAGCGCCGCTTTCCACAGGCCAAGCATTTGCGGCAGGCCGTTGCAGTGATCGGTGTGTTCGTGCGTGATCAGGATGCCGTCAAGATGATCAACGGATTTTTCAACGGCGGCGAGGCGCGCCAGCGTTTCGCGCTTGCCGAGCCCGGCGTCCACGAGGAGGCGGGTGCGCCCGGTCTCGAGCAAGGTAATGTTGCCCGAGCTGCCCGACGCCAGTATGGAAACCCGCAAGCCGATCGTTCGCTCCTCAAGCTCTTAGCGCAAAACAGCCACAAAACAAATTTTCAGCATCATGGCAGAGCGCCCTGCGTCCGTCAATAAGGACTCCGCGATTGCAACGGTGATATACTCCCGCGGCGCACCATGGAAAAGTACGATCTCATCGTCATCGGTTCCGGCCCCGGAGGCCAGCGCGCCGCGATTCAAGCGGCGAAATTCGGCAAGCGTGCCGCGCTCATCGAAAAGCTGGAAGTGATCGGCGGAACGGCCATCAATACCGGTACCATTCCCAGCAAGACCATCCGCGAAGCGGTCTTGCACCTTTCCGGCTATCAATACCAAAGCATTTACGGCGTCAATTACCGCGTCAAAGAACCGATCACCATGGCCGATCTCTCCTTCCGCGCGCTCAACGTCATCAAAACCGAAATCGACGTCCTCCGCGCCCAGCTCTCCCGCAACGGCATCGAAATCATCACCGGAACCGCCAGCTTTATGGATCCTCACCGCATTCAAGTGGCCAGTTCACGTGGGCAATCCGAGCTGCAAGCGGAAAACATCGTCATTGCCACAGGCACGAAACCCGCCGTCTCTCCGCTGGTCCCTTTCAACAACACCACCATCATCAATAGCGATCAAATCTTGAAGATGCCCGACATTCCCAAGTCCATGATTGTTGTGGGAGGCGGAGTCATCGGCGTCGAGTATGTCTGCATGTTCGCCACCTTAGGCGTGCGTGTGACCTTGATCGAAAAACGCCCGCGCTTGTTGGAATTCGCCGACGCCGAAATGGTCGAAGCACTCTGCTACCATCTGCGCGACCGCCGCGTCACTCTGCGCCTGAATGAAGAAGTCGAAAGCGTCGAAGAAACTCCCGACCACTCCGTGGTGGCGAATCTGAAAAGCAAAAAGAAAGTTTCCGGCGAAGCGCTGCTATACGCCGTCGGCCGCCAAGGCAACGTCGACGAACTGAATCTCGCCGCCGGCGGCCTCGAAGCCGATTCGCGCGGACGCATCGCCGTGGATGAAAATTATCGTACCAAGCAGCCGCATGTATTCGCCGTGGGGGACGTTATCGGCTTTCCAAGCCTGGGCTCGGTTTCCATGGAACAAGGACGCATCGCTGCGGCCAGGGCCTTCGGCATTCCCACGAACTCGAACCGCGCGAATTATCCGTACGGCATATACACCATTCCCGAAATTTCCTTCATCGGAAAAACGGAAGAGCAACTCACCGACGAAGGAGTGCCGTACGAAGTCGGCATGGCTTTCTTCCGTGAAATTGCCCGTGGGCAAATTCGCGGCGACACCACCGGCCGCCTGAAACTTCTGTTCGATCCCACCAACAAGGAACTTTTGGGTGTACACATTATTGGCGAGGGAGCTTCAGAACTGTTGCACATTGGGCAAGCGGTTTTCGCCCTGAAAGGCACCGTGGAATATTTCGTGGATACCGTTTTCAATTATCCGACGTTGGCGGAATGTTACAAAGCGGCCGCGTTCAATGGCTTGAATCGACTGACCAGGACGTAGTCGCGTTCGAGTGAGGAGTCGATTGCCCGGCTTTTCGACCACTTGAGATTGGCAGGAGCGAGATGCGCAAGACTGTGGGTGTGCTGGTCATGGAACATATCGCCGTGGGTCTCGTCGAGGCCCACAAGGTGGTTGGCGCGCTGAACGTCTATCCGGAGAAGCCGCAGTCGCTGGACCCGCTGCAATCCATGCCCGCCGAAGGCATCGTCGATTGCATCCGCCAACAAATCGAGAAAGTGAGCGATGGAGCAAAAGTTGAAGCCATTGGCATCGGCTTTCCCGGCATCATCCGAAACGGCGTCGTCGAGGATTCTCCAAACCTGCATCAGATCAAGGGATTTGGCTTGCAAGCCGCCTTGTCTTCTGCCCTCACCGGAAAGCTCGCCGGAACCCAGGTCCGCGTTTTTAATGATGCTGATGTGATGGCCGCGGGGATTGCCGCCACGCGAGGCACATTGAACAAACTGTTTCGCGTGTGGACCATCGGCAACGGCATCGGCTTCGGCCGCTACCCTTCCCGCGAAGGAATCTGGGAAGGCGGCCATTCCGTCGTCACGCTGGATCCCAAGGAAAATTTCTGCGGCTGCGGCGGCAAAGGCCATCTCGAAGGAATACTCGGACGCCGCTCCATGCGCTTGCGCTTTCTCGATCTCGAACCCGACGAAGTTTTTGAGAATGCGCGCGCCGGCGACGCTCGCTGCAAGGAATTTGTCACCCTCTGTCATCGCGCTCTGGCCGCCGCCACCGCCACCAGCATCCACATGGAGGGTCCGGGAACCTTTTTCGTCACCGGAGCCGAAGTGCGATTCATCGACGCCGGCTTGCTGGACCGCCTGCTGCTCGAAATGGTCAAGATGAGCCCCCTGCAAGGCAGCCACTTCGAAGTCGTCCCCACCTCCGACGAAATGGGCATCATCGGCGCCGCCGTAAACGCCGACCACGCCGTTCAAGGCTAGCCTCTCGGCACCTTAGTTCCTTGGACTGCGACCTCTGATTGTCCATGCGTCTTGCAAGTCGCAATCGGATTCTCCGAGGCGGGTTCTCCATATTGAATACGCGTCATCCGAGGCCAATTTCGATGAGCTTGAACTGGCGCTCGGTTGAAAGGCCTATTCCTTCCGGACAAACCGTATAGAACAAAGGTAAATCTCAGCAAGCCAGGCGCGAGCGGTCGAGGGTGAAGCCGTTCAGGGGGCCGAGGACGGTTACGGCGATTTGGTCAGTTTGGAAATGCTGCTGGGCCAGGGACTGGAGCTCTTCGCGGGTGACGGCTTCGATGCCGGCGAGGATTTCGTCGAGCGAATAGAAGCGGCCGAAGTACAACTCCTGGCGCGCGAGATTGGACATGCGCGAGCTGGTGGATTCGAGCGAAAGCATCAACGAACCCTTGAGGTGATTCTTCGAGCGGCGCAGTTCTTCTTCCGTTACCGGCGATTCCTTCAACGCGCGAAATTCCTGAATGGTGAGGTCGATCACCTGCCCGACCGTTTCCGCGGCGGTGCCTGCATAAATGGTCATCATGCCGGCATCGGAATAGGGTGTGAGCTCGCTGAAAACGGCGTAGGCCAGGCCCTGCCTTTCGCGAATGTTCTGAAAGAGACGCGAGGACATGCCGCCGCCGAGAAGATTGTTAAGCACGGCGATGCCAAAGCGGTCCTGGTGTCCGAGCGGTACCGAAGGAACGCCGATGCAGAGATGCACCTGCTCGAGGTCGCGCTTGGTTTCCAGATGAATGGGCGCGCTGGTTTGCGGCGCGCCGTCGTTTTCCGCAAGTCCCGCGGGATTCAATCCGCCGAATTCGCGCTGCACTAATCCCAGCACTTGCTCATGAGCGACATTTCCGGCGGCGGTGATCACCAGGCGATCCGGCGCGAACCAATTCTGGAAACGCATGCGCAGCGCGTTGCGATTGAATCCGCGAACCGTTTCCGGCGTTCCCAGAATCGGGCGGCCCAGCGAATGCTCCGGCCAGAAACCGCGCGTGAAAATCTCATGAAGAAGATACTCGGGATTGTCCAGGTCCATCTTGATTTCTTCGAGGACGACCTGGCGTTCCTTTTTTACATCTTCGGAATCGAATTTCGGGCGAAGAACAAGATCGGCGATGACGTCGAAAGCGATCGGCAGATGTTCGTCGAGGACTTTGGCGTTAAAGCAGATCTGCTCTTTGGACGTGAACGCATCCAGCATGCCGCCAACCGAATCCATTTCGCGCGCGATGGCCTCGGCGGAGCGGCGCTCCGTGCCTTTAAAGACCATGTGCTCCATGAAGTGAGCAAGACCGTTTTCTTCTGCGACTTCGCGGCGGGAACCGTTGCGAACCCACACGCCAACGGAGACGGAACGGACATGGGACATGGTTTCGGTAATGACCACGAGACCATTGGGCAAAACGTGCTTTTGGATGTCGCGCGTTTCGGTCGCCATAGAGTAATTGTGACACAGCAGGAGCGGAAAGGAGAAACAGAAGAGAGCGGCCGTCTAAATCCAACCTGTACAATAGGATACAAAGAGAAAACCGTCTGCCGAAGGGCCGCGGTTATAAAAGCTTCTCGGCCGGGATGAGCTTGCCGTATTCGCTGGTGTAGAAAAGCGGCACGTCGGAGTAAGTGCCCCGGTCGCGCAGATAAACTTCGCAGGTGTCGAAGGGTTTTGAATAAATGTGGATGCTGACGGCGCGCTGGTTGAATTCCGCCAGGTTCATGACCTCGTGGACCGGTTCCGTCGGATTCACATAAGCCGGATGAGTTGCGTCCATTTCATACGTGTCCGTGGGAACGATTTTGCAGGTGCCGTGCGAGGCGTCTTGATGGTTCACATGGTAGTTCTGGACGCGGAGACGGCCGATGGGCGCCGACATCCAGCAATTTTGATCGCGATGATTGTGGATGCGGCTGTGCTGGCCGATTTCCCAGCAAACCGTCATGCATTCAAACAGGGCATTCTTGAAAATCAGATTGCGCGTGTAATTTCCTTTTGAAAAATAGCAGTACTTCTCGAGAGTCTCCGGGCGCACGTTGTGGCGGATGACGTAGTCCTGAACATTTTCGAGCGTGAAGTCGCGCTCGGGGATAGCAGCGACCCCCTTCACCCAATCGGTGATGGTGAGCAATTCGGTTGCGACGTGTTGTGGCACGAGGCGCCTCCAGACGACAATCCTGAAAACGCGGGGATTGCTGAAGAATTATAGCGTGAAACGGAGGCGAAGTAATGAGGTAACGAAACAAGGTAATCTGTATAGAGGCTTCGACGCTGTGCGGATCGTGTCTCTGTAGGAGTTTGAAGAATCGATGGAACTGCTGGGCAAATCGAAAGAAGAGTTGCGCGAATACTGCGTGGGGCTGGGGGAGCCGGGGTTTCGCGGGGCGCAGATTTATTACGCCCTGTACTCCGAAAGAAAATTTGATGTGGCGCAGATAACGAATCTGCCTGCGGCGCTGCGCGAGCGGCTCGCCAAGGTGGCGCGGATTACGCTGCCGGAGGTGAAGCAGCGTTTTGCGTCTTCGGATGGATCGCTGCGGTATTTGTTCGGGCTCGGAAGCGTCGCAGAGAAGAAAAACCTTAACGCAGAGAACACAGGGAACGCGGAGTTCGCAGAGAAGAACCGAAGAGGAAAAAGCGCGGACCGTTTGCAAAAACCTGCGTCGGTGGAAGCGGTGTTTATGCCGAGCGAGGGGCGGCAGACGGTTTGTATTTCGACGCAGGCGGGATGTGCGGTGGATTGCCACTTCTGCCTGACTGCACAGCTTGGCCTGATCCGTAACCTGACTGCGGGCGAAATTCTGGCGCAGGTTTTGTTGCCGCTCGAAGAGCACAAAGCACAATTGGCATCGCAAACCAACATTGTGTTGATGGGACAGGGGGAGCCGCTGCTGAATTTTGAGCCGGTGATGGCGGCGGTGCGAATCATTCTCGATCCTGCGGGAATCGGGATTTCGCCGAAGCATGTCACACTTTCGACGAGCGGGATCGTCCCGGGAATCGAGCGGCTTGGGTTAGAGAAAGTGCGGCCGAAGCTGGCGATTTCACTGAATGCATCGAATGACGAGCAGCGCGACGCGCTGATGCCGATCAATAAGAAATATCCGCTCGCGGCGCTGCTGGAGGTTTGCAAGAACTATCCGCTGCGGACGTGGGAGCACCTCACGTTTGAGTACGTGATGCTCGGCGGATTAAATGATGCGACCGAGGATGCGCGGCGCGTGGTGCGGCTGCTGGCGCCGCTGAAGAGCGTGAAAGTCAATTTGATTCCGTGGAATCCAGGGGAACTTCCCTACCGCGAATCCTCGCCGGAACGGATTGAAGCGTTCCGCAGAATTCTGGTGGAGCGCGGCGTGCCGGCGTTTGTGCGCTACTCGCGGGGGCGCGATGTGATGGCGGCTTGCGGGCAGTTGGCGCTGTTGCAGATCGAGGGTTCGCAGTTCTCAGAGGTCAGTCCTCCGTAAAGAGTCCGAAAGTCTCTCGTGTCAGTGGGAGCGAGCGGATTCCGTCCCATCCCAGAGCCGCTGCCCGACAGACAGCTGAAGAGGTACCGCGAGGAGGCAAATTGAAAATGGGTGAACGCGATCACGGAGGCCGATGCAGCCGATCCCCACGAACGTGAGCACGCAAAATCCGACCGAAACTTCCCCTTCGCAAACTCCGTTGGCCGCTTCCAGCGCGCGGCTGCTGCCGTGGCTGATCGCGGTGGCGTTTTTCATGGAGTCGCTGGACACCACGATTTTGAATACTGGCGTGCCAACAATCGCGGCCGCGCTGCATGTGGCTCCGCTCAGCATGAAATCGGTGCTGGCAAGTTACACGCTGAGCCTGGCGGTTTTCATTCCGATCAGCGGGTGGATGGCGGATCGCTTTGGGACCCGGCGGGTGTTTGGCTCGGCGATCGGCATCTTCACGCTGGGGTCTTTTCTTTGCGGAATATCCAGCAACATCCATGTGCTGGTGGCTTGCCGCATCCTGCAAGGCTGCGGCGGGGCGATGATGGTGCCCGTTGGCCGGCTCACGATGGTGCGCACGTTCGCCAAATCCGAACTGGTTCGCGCCATGAGCTTCGTGGCCATCCCCGCTTTAGTTGGACCCATGCTGGGACCGATCGCGGGAGGGCTGATCGTCGGATATTTGCATTGGAGATTAATTTTCTTCGTGAATATTCCGATTGGCCTCCTCGGTTTGTACATGGCCTACCGGCACCTGCCGGACTATCGTGAGGAACACACCAATCCACTCGATGTGGCCGGGCTGATTCTTTTTGGATCCGGCGTGGCGCTGCTTTCCTACGTGCTGGAGGTGTTTGGCGAGCACACGCTCAACGGGCGCGAAATTCTGGGGCTCCTGGCAATTTCCCTTATGCTGCTGGCGGGCTACGGATTTCATGCGACGAGGACCGCCTATCCATTGCTGCGTCTCTCGCTGTTTCGTATTCGCACATTTCGCGCGGCCGTGAGCGGGAGCTTCCTGACTCGGCTGGGCATTGGCGGCATTCCGTTTCTTTTTCCACTCTTGTATCAAGTGGGGTTGGGGTTCACGCCGATTCAATCCGGGCTGATGATGATGCCGCAGGCTATCGCGTCCATGAGCCTGAAGGTGCTGATGCCGCGAATCCTGGCACGCTTTGGGTACCGCGCCGTGTTGGTTTCCAACACGCTGCTCATCGGCGTGCAAATTCTGCTTTTTGCAACCATTGGGAAGAGTACGCCGATATGGCTGGTGGCGGGAGAAATGTTTTGCTACGGATTCTTCACGTCGCTGCAGTATACGAGCATGAACACGCTGGTGTACGCCGAAGTCACCGAAGAGCAGGCGAGCAGCGCAAGCTCGATCGCGAGCACGGCGCAGCAGATGTCCATCAGTTTCGGGGTGGCTGCGGCATCGTTGGTCACGGCGTTGTTTCTTCCCGATCGCTATCGTTCCAATCCGTTGGAATTCATTCACGGAATTCACCGGGCGTTTTTTGTGCTTGGCGCGATGACCATCCTTTCGACGATCATATTCCGCGAATTAAGACGAGGGGACGGGGACGCGGTGAGCCAGGGGACGGAGTTACACGCCGGCTAGCTCCGTTGAGCGCCGCGCGCGGGCGAGATGCGATGGCGCCATGCGGGCAAATGGCCCTGCCGCAGATGGATGGTTCTCCGCTCTCAGTTTTCAGTCCTCCGTGAATAGAAGAGTGTGGTGAAGAGAGTTCCTGATTCGCTCGCGCCGATCCGGAGCTCTACATTTGTTTGGCGGCGTGTTTTTCCACGGCGAGCTTCTGAGCGGTGGCAAGGGCATCGGCGGCGGGAACTTTGATGTCGGGCTCGACGCCGGTACCTTCCCAGTTGGTTTTGGAGATAGGGTTGATGGCGCGGGCGAAGGGGACGCCGATCATGAAATGTTCGTCAATGCGGTGGCCGGAGACAGGATGGGCGCCGCCGCCGGTGGTTTCGCCGATAAGGGTGGCGCGTTTGAGATTTTTGAGGTTGTAGCTGAACTCCTCGGCGCCGGAGAAAGTTTGCTTCGCCGTCAACACGTACGCCGGCTTGCCGTCGAGCCGTTTGCCGGGAACATAAGGCAAAGTCCAGTACTGTTCGGTCGCGCCGGTCTTGCGCTCCCAGAGATCGTTCAGATGGGTCGGCTCGGAGAAGAGATAGGTGGAGATGAGCGCGATCATGCGCGGTTCTCCGCCACCGTTTTCGCGGAGGTCGAAAATGATCGCGTCCACGTTGGCGAGGAAATTCATGGCGGCGACGGCGGTGGCGCCGCAGATATCCGGATCAGCGAACATATCGAATTTGAGGTAGCCGACATTGCCGGGGAGGATTTCGACTTTGTCGAATCCGCAGTTCATGCGTTCCATGTCTTTGCGATAGCGGGCCTGGGAAGCGGTGTCGGGCCGGTCGGCGTGACGTTCCGGCATGGGCGCAGGGCTGAAGTTCACCCGTAGATGCCGATCGTGGCTCACTTCTCGAAAATTGTCGGTGAGCATTTTCGCGAAGTCGTCACCGTCGGTCACGGAATCGTATTCGCCTTTTTTCTGGCGCGCCCTGACCGCTTCTTCCATTTTTTTCGCGGTCTCCGGAAAGACGTAAAACTCATTGAGGTTGGCGATGGCTCCGTCGATGACGCGAGTTCGAGTTGCGGCATCGATCTGAAAATTCAAATCGGACGCCGAGGTGCCCGGAGGGAGGCCACGCAATGCAAAGCTTGCGACGCCAGCAGGATCGGCATCCTTGACGTCAAATTTCCCATACGCCTGGGTTTCGCTGTTGCGCTCCTTGACGAGGAATTCCAGGCGAAGGCGTTCGCTCTTGAAGACTCTGAGAAGCTCAAAGCCGCCGGTCATGTCGCGAAAGCGCATTTCGTCGTCGAGGGAGCGGCTGGGATCGTACTTATGGCAGTAGGCGTCCATTACGGCGCGGTCACCGCTATTGAAGGCGTCGAGCCAGGCCTTCAAGGTGTGGCCCGCCGGGGTATCAGGGATGGACGGCGGCGCCGGGCGAGCATCGGGGACCGTTTGTTGCGTCCATGCGGCCGCGAGTCCCAGAAGCAAAGCCAAGCAGGAACGAATTAACATGCGCACCTCCCCGGAATTACCCGTTTTGGACGTCTGGTCGCGGAGTATAGCACCATGGTCGCAAGGAGTTGGCCGCCGGGAAGTCTCGACGCCGTCACGAACCTCCGCGTAGGTGGCAAACGTGAAATGGGAGGGCGTCAGGAGAGGCGGAGACCGGTAACGGATAGGAGGCGAGCAGAGCGGGGACCTTGTTTACGGTAGCTGAAGAGGAGGTCGGGGCGGCAGGCGGTGCAGAGATCGCTCACGAAGATGTTCTGCGGGCGGAGGCCGGCGGATAGGAGTTGGGCGCGGTTGGCCTTTTTCAGGTCGAGGCGGACGTTTTTGGGCGAGGGCTGGTGGCCGGGAGGCATCATGTTGAGCCACTGGACTGGGTTGGGTTCATCGCCGGTGCGGAATTCGTCGAACCAGTCGGGGGCGTCGGGGAATTGAGAGAGGAATTGGGCGGCGACTTCGGTGCCGACTTCGTAACAGCAGGGGCCGATGGAGGGACCGATGGCGGCGAGGAGATCGGAGGAATTCGTGGCGAAATGCATTTGCATTTGGCCGATGGCTTTCGTGGCGATACGGGCGAGGGTGCCGCGCCAGCCGGCGTGGATGGCGGCTATGGCGCGTTTTTGGGGGTCCACGAGGAGGATGGGGACGCAGTCGGCGGTTTGGACGGCCAGGAGGAGGCCGGGGCGGTTGGTGATGGAGGCGTCGCCTTTGCAGGGCTCGCTCGGGGCGGTCGGGAAGAGATGGATTACGTCGGAGTGGATTTGTTTTAGCGGGACGAGTTGGAGGTCGGTGGCGCCTAGGGCGGATTGGAAGCGGCGGCGGTTTTCGAGGACGTTTTCGCGGGTGTCCCAGTCGGTGAAGCTGAGATTTAGGACTTTTCCGCCGTTTAGATCGGAGGTGCCGCCGGGTTTGGTGCTGAAGCCGTGGAGGAGCCAGGGAAGTTTGGTTAGGGCGGGGACTTGGAGGATTTGGAGGTTCTTGGATTTGCGGGTGTGCCAGGTGCAGTTGGATTTGGTGGCGGGGACAGACAGGAATGTCTGTCCTACTTTCGCAGTTCGAGATGGCTTGCGTCTTTGCTTTGGTGATTTCGTGGGTGGCACGGCGATATCAGTATAATCTCAGTTGCGGGAAGAGCCGAATGCAGGCGGGCTGAGAAACTGACCGGGATAAAGACCCGCCGCTACACCGGGCCGGGCTAAAGCCCGGCCTCTACAGGCTAGTCTGGGAGGCGGCGTGATCGTTGGGATGGGGGTGGATATTGCGGAGGTGGGGCGGATTCAGGGGGCGATTGAGCGGCATGGGGAAGTGTTTTTGAGGCGGATTTATACGGCGCGGGAGAGGGCGTATTGCGAACAGTTCAAGAATAAGTATGAGCGGTATGCGGGGCGGTTTGCGGCGAAAGAAGCGGCGATGAAGGCGCTGGGAACGGGTTGGCGGCGCGGGGTGCGGTGGGTGGATTTGGAGGTGGTGCGAGAGATGAGCGGGCGGCCGACGCTGGAGTTGGTGGGGGAAGCGGGGAAGATCGCGAAACGGCTTGGGGTGAAGAATATTGCGTTGAGCATTACGCATACGGAGAGTCAGGCGCTGGCGCAGGTGATTTTTGAGAGCTAGCACCGTTTACTGACGGCTAGCCGCCTCGATCGTATTTCTGACGAGTTGTTCAAATGTAGGGGCAAGCTGAGCCACCAATTTTATTCGCTCCGTTACAGAGGATTTCTTCGTGATCGAGTTTTACGATCGCAAATTCCCCAGTCTTCTCGCGTGATTTCAGATTGAAACATACCGGGTCATAATCGATGTCAGGTCCTCTGCCGAACGGCATGTAACCGTTCTTCAAAAGAAAAAAATTTGACAGGAATTTGTGTTTTAGCAATCTATTAAGAAGTCCGGAGAGGTCGGTCCCCGAAGGATTTCCCAACAGCCGATAGAAGCCAAGATCGACGTCCCCCCAGCGGTATGCGAGCACGAGCAGTTCGTAAAGAGGAAGCGGGCGGGAAGTTTTGCATAGAGCGCATCAAACATTGATGCGTCTGTGGCTTGAAGAACGGGCCGCCAAAGTTTGCCGCCGAACTGATTCTCCGCACCTGTCGAGAAGTCCGACGCATGTGGATCATGGAAGAGTCACCATACACGTGCCTGAGGTAGGCGATGCATCCGTTGGCGTGCAGCGACCGTCATCAGCGGAGACTTGAACATCGCGCCAGAGATTCGGTTGGTGACGGCCTGAGACGGTGAGCTTGAGGTAGTTGGTTGAAAGCGCAGGAGTCGTGTCGGCGCCGGCGTGTTCATCGCGATGGAGGGTCAGGACGCGGAGGGTGCGGCCGAGTTGGGATTGGCGGAAGGCCGTGGCCTTGGCGTCGCCAAGGGCGCGGAGTTCGCGGGCGCGGCGCTTGATGATGGCGGCGGGGACTTCGTTGGCAAGAGAGGCGGCTTTGGTGCCGGGGCGCTTGGAGAAGGAGAAGACGTGGAGGTAGGTGAAGGGGAGGGATTCGATGAAGTTTATGGTGGCGGCGTGATCGGCTTCGGTTTCGCCGGGGAAGCCGGTGATGACGTCGGCGCCCATGGCGGCGTGGGGGAGGCGTTCGCGGATGAGCTCGACGCGGCGGGCGTAGTGTTCGGCGCGGTACCAGCGGTGCATGGCGGCCAGGATGCGGTTGGAGGCGGATTGCAGGGGCATGTGGAAGTGCTGGGCGATGCGATCGGTTGCGGCGAAGAGATCGATGAGGTCTTGGGTGACGTCGAGGGGTTCGATAGAGCTAATGCGGACGCGCTCGACACTCGTTTCGTCGAGGATACGGCGGAGCAGAGTTTCGAATTCGACGCGGGGTTGCAGATCGCGGCCGTAGGTGCCGAGGTTGATGCCGCTTAGGACGATTTCGCGGGCTGGGAACGGATGGGGAGTGGATTCGGAGTGGCCAGACAGGACTGTCTGTCCTGCTAGCCGATTGATTTCGTGGATGACGGAGTCGGGGGAGAGGCTGCGGCTTTTTCCGCGGACGAAGGGGATGACGCAGTAGGAGCAGCGGAAGTCGCAGCCGTCTTGAATTTTCAGGGTGGGGCGCGTGTGATGGCCTTCTCCGCCGAGGACGGGGGCGGAAAGGAAGGCGGTTTGGTCGAAAATGTCGCCGGAGAGGATTTTGGCGGAGCCGGGGGCAGCAAGCTGCCCCGCTACACAGGAGTGGTACGGAACGGCCGAATCGGAATGCAATGCTGCCACGGGGAAAAAGTCGCCTGAATATTCGGCACAATTCGCGGACGAGAGCGATTCGACTAGATCGGGGATTTGCGGTTTGTGGGAATTGCCGACAACCCAGGAGACGCCGGGGAGGGCGGCTAGTTCTTCGGGGGCGCGCTGGGCGTAGCAGCCGGTTACGATGACTTGCGCGCGGGGATTTCTCGCGTGGAGCTTGCGGATGGCGTCGCGGGCTTGGGCGTCGGCGGAGGCGGTGACGGTGCAGGTGTTTATGACGACGATGTCCGCGGCGGAGGCTTCGGACGCAGAGATGCAGCCGCGGTCGAGGAGCTGGCGCTCGATGGCGGCGCCATCGGCTTGGGTGGCGCGGCAGCCGAATTGTTGGATGTAGAAGGTAGGCATCCCATCACTCACCGAGAAAAGGATTTTACACAGAGTTTGCGAAGCACACCGAGGGCACAGAGAAGAGACGGTGCCTTGGTGCAGCTCACGCGACCTCAATCAAACGGGTGACCCGCTGAGGCGGGCGCATTAGAAGGATAGCGGGTTTGGAGGATGCCGGAAAGCACTCCATCGGATTTGGCCCATCCTGACACTTTAGCGAGTGTCACCAACCTTCGGAATGAGCGAAGCGGGAGGGTAACTGAAATCCATCGCGCTCGAGGGCTAAGCTTTACTCGCCGGAGGATGGGCCGCTACAATCTTTCGAAACCTATGGCTCATCGAAGGCACAATCCGTCGGCGCTGGAGAACCCGAAAGTCTCGATCGTGATTCCCGTTTACAACGAGAGGGCGACGATTGACGAGATTCTGCGGCGCGTTCTGGATACGGACGTGCGCAAAGAAGTGATCATCGTGGACGACTGCTCGACGGATGGGACGCGGCAGATGCTGGAAAGCATGGCGGGGCGGCAGGCGAACGGCGAAGCGTTCGCGCCAGCGCAGGATGGCGGCGATCCGGTGGAGTTGCGCGACCTGAGATTTTTCTTCCAAACGCCAAATCAGGGCAAAGGTGCGGCGCTGCGGCGCGGTTTTGCAGAAACCACGGGAGAAATCGTGCTGGTGCAGGACGCGGACCTAGAGTACGACCCGCACGATTATCCAAAGCTGCTGGAGCCGCTGGTCGAGGGGCGCGCGGATGTGGTGTATGGCTCGCGGTTTTTAGGCGGACCGCAGCGCGTGCACTACTTCTGGCACTACGTGGCGAACAAGATGCTGACGCTGCTTTCGGATGTTTTCACGAACCTGAAACTCACGGACATGGAGACGTGCTACAAGGTGTTCCGGAAAGAAGTGCTGCAGGGAATCGAGTTGAAGTCCGACCGGTTTGGATTCGAACCGGAAATTACGGCCAAGATCGCGAAACACGACTGGCGGATTTACGAAGTGCCGATCTCGTATGCGGGGCGCACGTACGAAGAAGGCAAGAAAATTACCTGGAAAGACGGGTTTATGGCGCTGTGGTGCATCGTCCGCTACACGTTCGGTGACTGAACTTAGGCTTTTGCGCTATCCGCGTACCCTTTCGGGTGTTTTTGCTTCCAGGCCCACGCTGAATCAATAATTTCCTCCAGTGAAGAATGGGACGCCTCCCAGCCGAGCGTGCGCTTGAGCTTTTCCTTGCTGGCGACCAGGACGGCAGGGTCGCCGGGACGGCGAGGGCCGAGTTTGCGGGGAATTTTCTTACCGGTGATGCGTTCCGCGGCATCAATCACTTCGAGAATGGAAAAACCGCGGCTGTTGCCGACGTTGAAGGCTTCGCCGGAAACGCGGCCGATTTCTTCGAGCGCGCGGAGGTGGGCATCGGCGATGTCGAGGACGTGAATGTAGTCGCGGACGCAGGTTCCGTCCGGCGTCGGATAATCGGTGCCGAAGACATTCAAGTGCGGGATGGCGCCAGAGGCAGCGTCCAGGACGAGCGGAATTAGATGAGTTTCGACGCGGTGATGCTCGCCGTGCTCTTTGGAAGCGCCAGCAGCGTTGAAATAACGGAGGGCGGCGTACTGCAGTCCGGTGTAGGCGCGGTAGTCAGCGAGAATTTGTTCGAAGACGAGCTTGGATTTTCCGTAGGGATTGATGGGCGCTTTGCGATGGTCTTCGGGGATGGGAACGATTTCCGGTTCGCCGTAGGTGGCGGCGGTGGAAGAGAAGATGAATTTCTTGACGCCATGGCGGGTGATGGCGTCGAGAAGATTGACACCGCCGGCCACGTTGACGGCGTAAAAAATGCTGGGTTCGCGGACGGACTTGGCGACGAGGGCTTCGGCGGCGAAGTGCATGACGGCGTCAATTTTGCGATTGGAAAAAACGCGCTCCAGGGCAGGGCGATCGGCAAGATCGACCTGGCAGAAGTCCGCGCCCTGGGGCACGGCGGCGCGATGTCCCTCCACCAGACTGTCCATGGCGATCACGCGCATGCCTCGGGCAAGCAAAACTTCGGAACAAATGCTGCCGATGTAGCCGGCAGCGCCGGTAACGAGAATGTTCACGTGGTTCGGCTCCTAGATTGAACAAGCGACGAAGCGGTTCGGTTTCGAATCCAATAGCATACCTCAGGACGGCGAGGGAGAGGCTCGAAGGAGCGCGGAGAAAAAACGGGCAGGATCAAACCTGCGAGAGGCGGCGCTGAAAAGTGAGGAGAATGAGGTCGGCGCGGCGGCGCACGCCGAATTTGTTGAGCAAATTCGAAACGTGAAATTTCACAGTGCGCTCGGCAATGTTGAGTTTGCTGGCGATTTCCTTGTTCGAAAGATTTTCGAGGAGCGAATCGAGGACTTCCTGTTCGCGGCGGCTGAGATTGGTGACGGAATCGGTTTTCAAACGGCGCCCCTGGCCGGTGAGGATGGAATCGACGAATCCGGACAGGAGCTGGCGTGGAACCCAGAAACCACCGCTGGCGACAAGCGGGAGAGCGCGGATCAATTGCTCGCGGGCTTCGACGTAGGTGAGCAGGCCCTTCACGCCGAGGCGCAGAAGCTGGAAGCTGTTCGTGTCGTTGTGCTGCTCGCCGACGACGATGAGGCGGGCTTCGGGATAGCGTTCAAGAAGATTGGCCAAGAGGGCGCCGGTGGCGGGTTTGGCGGCATGCGCATCAATGACGTAGACCTGGGCGCGCGGCGGCTCGAGGTTACGGAGATCGGGCGCGAGGGTGGAATCCAGTTGCTTGGAAACTATCTTGAAGGGCGCTTTCGCGAGAATGCGCTCAAACTCGCTCAACACCAGAGGGTGTGGCGAGAGGATGCAAACTGTCAGTTTGGAGGCCGCTCGTTTCGTAGTCACTGTACGCCAGCGTAGTAAAAACTGGCCAAAGGGGCAAGGTCCTTTGGCACAGTTGTTCTCGAATTGTTACTGACGCCTAGGATGCATTGGGTCCGGTTACGGGTTCCGGGAAAAGGGCCTGCTGCCGGTAGTTCGGCGCGGATTATCTACCATTCAGGCGGGAAAAGCACGGGTTCGCTGCGTGGAGATGGGAATTCGGGGGCAAACCCGCGTAAACTAGAAAGGTTCGGAAACCGTAGATTCCTTTGCTTTTGTCTCCCTTTCCTGCGGGAAACCGACTAGGAGCGTCAACCTTCCAACGCATGCGTAATCTGAGCGAATCGGGCAAGGCCCTGCGAGAGCTGCTCTCGCAGAGGATCCTCGTGCTGGACGGCGCGATGGGGACCATGCTGCAGCAACGGAACTTGACTGCGGCGGACTTTGGCGGAGCTGCGCTCGAAGGGTGTAACGAGAACCTGGTGCGGACGCGGCCGGACGTGGTGCTGGATATTCACCGGAAATATTTTGAGGCGGGTTCGGACATCGTTGAGACCAACAGTTTTGGCGGAGCGCCGATCGTATTGGCAGAGTACGGGCTGGCGGCGGACGCGCACTTTTTGAATAAACGCGCGGCGGAACTGGCGCGGCAGGCGGCGGATGAGTTTAGTTCGAGCGGGAAGCCACGATTCGTGGCGGGGTCAATGGGGCCGACGACGAAGGCGATTACCGTGACGGGAGGAGTGACGTTTGACGGATTGCAGGATGCGTACTATACGCAGGCGAAAGGCTTGGTTGGAGGTGGAGTGGATTTGCTGCTGGTCGAAACCTGCCAGGACACGCGGAATATCAAGGCGGCGATTCTGGCGATTCACAGACTTTCGAAAGAGATCGGGAGCGAAGTACCGTTCATCGTGTCGGTCACGATCGAGCCGATGGGCACGATGCTGGCAGGACAAACGGTGGAAGCGATGTGGGCATCGCTGCGGCACGCGAAACCGCTGGCGTTTGGGATGAACTGCGCGACCGGGCCGGAGTTCATGACGGATCACATTCGAACGCTGAGCCAGGTCACGGGCGAATATGTTTCCTGCTATCCGAACGCGGGCTTGCCGGATGAAGAAGGCAAATACCTGGAGACACCGACGACGCTGGCAGCACAGCTCGAGAAGTTCGTGGACCATGGCTGGCTGAATTTTATCGGCGGGTGCTGTGGGACGACGGAACAGCATATTCGGGCGATTGCACAGATGGTGGAGGGGAAGAAGCCGAGGGTGCGGCCGGCGGAGGCGCACCGCGCGGTGTATTCGGGGATCGAGACGATTGAGGCGGAAGAAAGCACGCGGCCGCTGCTGGTGGGCGAGCGGACGAATGTGATTGGGTCGCGGCTGTTCAAGAATCTGGTTTCCGAAGAAAAGTGGGAAGAGGCCAGCGAGATTGCGCGGCGGCAGGTGCGCGGCGGGGCGCACATCGTGGACGTGTGCTTGCAGAGCACGGAGCGCGACGAGAAAAAGGATATTCCGCCGTTCTACGAAAAGCTGATTCGAAAGGTGAAGGCGCCGGTGATGATTGATACCACCGACGCGACGGCGATCGAGCTGGCGCTGACGTATTGTCAGGGCAAGGCAATCCTGAATTCGATCAACTTGGAAGATGGCGAGGAAAAATTCGAACGGGTGGTGCCGGTCGCGCACGAATTCGGGGCGGCGGTGGTGGTCGGCTGTATTGACGAGGACAAGCTGCAGGCGCAGGCGTTCACGCGCGAACGAAAGCTGGCGGTGGCACAGCGGTCGTACAAGTTGCTGACGGAGAAATACGGGCTTGCGCCGGAAGACATCATTTTCGATCCGCTGGTGTTTCCGTGCGCGACCGGCGATGAGAACTACATCGGCGGGGCGGTGGAAACCATGGAAGGCATCCGGCTGATCAAGCAGGCTTTGCCGGATGTGCGGACGATCCTGGGAATTTCGAACGTTTCATTTGGATTGCCGGCCGGCGCGCGGGAAGTGGTGAACTCGGTCTTCCTGTATTACTGCACAAAAGCGGGGCTGGACCTGGCGATCGTGAATACGGAGAAGCTGGAGAGGTTTGCTTCGATTCCGCAGCACGAACGAGACCTTGCGGAGAATTTGCTGTTTTCACATCCGCCGAAGGATGTGCCGGCCGATCATTCACAGGCGGAGCTGCTGAGGAACGCGCCGGCGGACTGGCGGGAACAGCGCAAGGAACAGCGCGCGGCGGTCAATCAATATTACATCGCGGCGATTACCGAACATTTTCGAACGGCGAAGAAGAAAGAAAAAGTGCGCGCGGCGGACCTGCCGCTGGACGAACGTCTTTCGAATTACATCATCGAGGGCACGCGCGACGGGCTGATCGGCGACCTGGAGAAGAAGCGCGCCGAAGGCACGCCGCCGCTGGACATTGTGAATGGGCCGCTGATGGCGGGGATGGCAGAAGTGGGGCGGCTGTTCAACGCGAATGAGTTGATTGTGGCGGAAGTGCTGCAGTCCGCGGAAGCGATGAAGGCGGCGGTGAGCCACCTGGAGCAGTTCATGGAGAAGGCGGATACCGCGAAGCGCGGGAAGGTGGTGCTGGCGACGGTGAAGGGCGATGTGCACGACATCGGAAAAAACCTGGTCGAGATTATTTTGAAGAACAACGGCTACGACGTAGTGAATCTCGGCATCAAGGTGCCGCCGGAAGATTTGATCAAGGCGTATCAGCAGCACAAGCCGGATGCGATCGGGTTGTCTGGACTGCTGGTGAAGAGCGCGCAGCAGATGGTGATCACGGCGAGCGACTTGAAGGACGCGGGAGTGGAGATTCCGCTGCTGGTGGGAGGAGCGGCGCTTTCCGCGAAATTCACTCAGACGAAGATCGCGCCGAGCTACGGAAAAGCGGTGTGCTACGCGAAGGACGCGATGACCGGACTGCGGCTGATGAACGAGCTGATGGACCCGGCGACGCGAGAGACGGTGGTGCGCGCGCACACCTCTTCGGACAATGGATTTGGCGTGACCACCACGGTGCGGGTGGCGGAACTTCCGAAGGTGACGCGGTCGCCACGGGTGCGGACGGACGTAGCGATTCCGGGGGTGCAGTATCTCGACCGCAAGGTGCGGCTGGTGCCGGATCTGCGCGAAGTGTGGAGCTACATCAATCCGTTCATGCTGTACGGACGGCACCTGGGATTCCGCGGTGATTTCGAGAAGCACTTCGCGGAACGCGACGCGAAAGCCGTAGAACTCTACGAAAACATGGAAGAGGTGAAGAAGGAAGCGGCGGAGTTCATGAAGGTTCGCGCGGTTTGGCAATTTTTCGAAGCCGAGGCGGAAGGCGAAACATTGCACCTCTTTTCCGCTGGCGGAAAAGAGCCGATCCATACGTTCCGGTTTCCGCGGCAGCGGCTGGGCGACTATTTGTGCTTGAGCGACTATGTCTTGCCAGCGCAGGCCAGGAAACGAGACCACGTGGCATTGTTCGTGGTGACGGCGGGTGAGGGTGTGCGCGAGCGCGGCGAGAAAGCGAAGAACGACGGCTATTACTTCAAGAGCCATGGTTTGCAGGCGCTAGCCATTGAAACGGCGGAAGGTTGCGCGGAATGGCTGCACCGGCGCATTCGCGAGGATTGGGGATTCCGCGATCCCGCCGAAATGACGATGGCGCAGCGATTCACCTCGCGCTATCGAGGGAAGCGTTACAGCTTCGGCTATCCCGCGTGCCCCGCGCTGGAAGACCAGGCCGGGATTTGGAAATTGCTCAAGCCGGAGGAAATTGGGGTGCAACTGACGGAAGGATTCATGATGGATCCGGAGGCCAGCGTCAGCGCGCTGGTGTTCCATCATCCGGATTGCACTTACTTTTCAGTTGGGGAGGCCTTGGAGGGTTAGTAGTGACGAGGCAGACATACCCACCCGGCCTTGTCAGAAAAAAGTGGTTCCGTGTTATTTCTTTTGTGACAAAAAGATGAGAACCACCATTCCGGCAAGGAGCAAAACGACGGTGCTAGGCTCAGGAGTAGCGGCTCCCGGACCAGGAACCATAAATTCCTGTCCGTAGCCGCCTGTGGGAGTCAAAATCTCCCATCCACCCGCGGAGAAGCCACCTTTCACGGCGCTTAGGGCCTTCTCATCCCACAGAATATCACTTGCTTTGTCGAAGAAACTGCCCTTCTGT
>Ga0307477_10000212_pt1 | contig 80804 bp, 73 predicted proteins | sample atmos_gasesECM2C_FD_203316 | JGI IMG/M metagenome (GOLD analysis project Ga0307477, IMG submission 203316) | Hardwood forest soil microbial communities from Morgan-Monroe State Forest, Indiana, United States - atmos_gasesECM2C_515 | ecosystem: Environmental > Terrestrial > Soil > Temperate...
GCCGAGGGAAACTGACCCACTACCCCACGCTGGCCGACCTGGACTTTCACCCGGGGCCTGGGCCATGCTGCCGGGGCACGCCATGGCCTGGTACGAGATCGTCGTCGAGGGTGACGCCGGCACCTGGGAACGCCTGCTGGCGGAGCAGGAGACGGGCGCCGGACAGCGCGCGGTCCGCGGTCCGGAGGTGCCGCTGCGGCCGGAGCCGGCCGGAGAGCGCCTCCACGAGCCGGCAGATCCCCGAGCCCGTCACCTGGCCTTCGTTCCCGGCGAGCTGGCCTGGGGGCTCGTCGCCGCGCTCGCCTCCCTCGCATCACCTGCCTCGTCCGCCGCGCTCGCCCAGGCCGCCCCGCCCGCCGGGGCGCCCGCCAGCCATCCCGGCCTGCGCCTCTCGCGGGTGCGTGAGGTCACCGGCGGCCATTTCGATTTCAGTGTCGAGGCGTTCTCCGAGCCGATCGCGAAGCAGATCCGCGCGGTCCTAGGCGCACCGGCGCCCGGCGTCGCGGTACAGGTCACCAGGGACGAGGAGGAGAGAGATTCCGAGGCCGGCAAGCCTGGCGCCGTGGAGCTCCACAGACCGGTCCACTGCTACGCCTACCGGGCCTGGGGGACGGTCACCGGTCCCTTTCCAGGCGTTCTCGAGCTGCACCAGCGCCTGCACCCGCTGCCGTTCGTGTACGAGGAGAGGCTCGAGCTCGCGGCCCAGCCGGTCGACCCCGCGACCCTCGCGCCGGGCCGCGGCTCGCTGAAGAGCTAGTTCGCGCCGGCCGTGATCGCGGTGGTGGCCGCCGCCGTGACTGCGGCACCTGCCGCCGGGGCCACCGGGGCCGATGAGGCCGAGCGGACCGGCGGGGCCGCGCAGGCGGACCGGAGAGCGGCCTGGACGGTCTGCAGGGCGGAGCCGCCGGCGTAGGAGAAGAGGAAGGTGCCGTTCTTGATGGCGTCGATCACCGAGTGGGCGCTCGCGACGGGCAGTGCCGGGCAGCCCCAGCTGCGGCCGAGGCGGCCGAAGTCCCGGGCGTGGTCGGCACTGACGTACCAGGCGCCGTGCATGACGATCCTGCGCTCCTCGGCGCGATCGTTGACTCCCCGGTCGAGGCCGTTCAGGTTCAGCGAGTAGCCGTTGCCCCCCTCGTAGGTGCCGCCGGTCAGGAACAGGCCGAGGCTGGTCTGCCGGCTGTCCGGGGCATTGGAGAATCGCGTGGCGTAGTTGTCGCCGCTGCCGGCGCCGTGGGCCACGAGCTCGTGGAAGAGCACCTTGCCGCGCGCCAGGTCGAGCACCCAGAGCCGCGGCGCGGTCGAGGGCAGGGAGTAGTCGATGACCGTCAGCAGGTCATCGCGTCCAGCGACGCCGCGGCTGCGCGCGCAGGCGACCGCGTCGAGCGCCGCGGCAAGCGCGCGCGGCGAGAGCCCGGCGACGTCCCGCAAGGCCGCCGGAAGTATCCTCGGTGCCGGGCTCGGCGCCGGAGCCGCGGTACCGGCTACGGCCAGCAGCTGTACGAAGGCCAGGGTGGAAACGACGAGAAGGCGGCCACCGCGACCGGCGGGTACGCCGGCGGGAGCCGAAGGGCTCGTGAGGTTCACGCGCAAGATGGTACTCCTTGATCGCGCCCCGTACAAGCGGATCGCGACCTGCGAACCGCGCCGGCAGCCAGCACCGCCGCTCCTGTGAGACAGCAGTCAGATCCTTGCAAGCGTCTGGAAAGGGCAAGTATTCCCGGCGGCCGGGATCCGATCAGGCGCCGAGCGTTGCCAGCACCGGCGCGTGGTCGCTGGTGCCGACCTCCGCCAGGACCTTGCAGGAGGCGGCACGGAGAGCGACCGCGCTGCTGGCGAGGATGTAGTCGATCCGCCAGCCGATGTTGCGCTGGCGCAGGTTCCGCCACGGCGCCCACCAGGTGAAGAGGTCGTCGTTGTCCGGGTCCAGCGCCCGCCCGAGGTCCGCGAGATCGGCGCCGATCAGGGCCTCGAGCAGCGCCCGTTCCTCCGGCCGGGTGCCGATCTGGTTCGGCTTCCTCTCCTTGGGATGGACGTCGCGGTCGGTGCGCGCGACGTTGAGGTCGCCGCAGAGAACGACGCGCCGGCCGGCGGCGCGCTGGGCGGCGGCCCACTCCCCGAGGGCGCCGAGGAAGGCGAGCTTGGCGGCGAAGTCCTTGCCGCCGTTGGGCACGTAGACCGACGCGACCAGCAGCTCCCCGAGGTCGGCGGTGACGATCCGCGTCTCGTGATCGAACGCCGGATGGGCGAAGAGCGGACGCTCCGGCGCCATCTCCTTGCTGACGCCCAGGGCGACCCCCGAGTAGCCGCCGGCGCCGTGCCAGTACCACCAGTACCCCGCCGCGTCATGCACCTCGGGGGGCAGCTGCTCCGGCTTGCTCTTGATCTCCTGCAGGCAGACCACCCGCGGCCGGTCGCGGCCGAGCCATTCCACGAACTGGGTGGCCCGCGCCCGCAGGCCGTTGACGTTCCAGGTCGCCACGGTCAAGGTTTGGGACATGTCAAGGATCATAGCCAATTAATGCTTTGCTCCCCCACGAGCCTGTCGGATGCCCAACTCATTCCTGCAACCAGTCGCGCGGGTGCAGGAACTCTCGCTCCAGGCGCTCCTCGGGGGAGCCGGGTTCGGGATTCCAGCCGACTTGCCAGCGCACCAGGGGGGGGAGCGACATCAGGATCGAGTCGGTGCGGCCTCCGGACTGCAGGCCGAAGAGGGTGCCGCGGTCGTAGAGGAGGTTGAACTCGACGTAACGGCCGCGGCGATAGAGCTGGAACTGGCGCTCGCGATCGCCGAAGGGCGTGCCGCGGCGGCGCTCGACGATCGGCAGGTAGGCGGCCAGGTAGGCGTCGCTCACCCGGCGGAGGAACTCGAAGCAGCGCGAGAAGCCCCACTCCGCCAGGTCGTCGAAGAAGAGGCCGCCGACGCCGCGGGTCTCCCCGCGGTGCCGGAGGTAGAAGTAGTCGTCGCACCAGCGCTTGAAGCGCGGGTAGACCTCGGGGCCGAAAGGCTCGCAGGCCTGCCGCGCCTGCTGGTGCCAGGCGCGGGCGTCCTCGACGAAGGGGTAGTAGGGCGTGAGGTCGAAGCCGCCGCCGAACCACCAGACCGCGTCGTCTCCCGACCAGGTCTTGTCCGCCGAGAAGAAGCGGACGTTCATGTGGCTGGTCGGCACGTAGGGGTTGTGCGGGTGCAGCACCACCGAGACGCCGGTCGCGGCGAAGCCCCGCCCGGCCAGGTCCGGCCGGTGCGCGGTCGCCGCCGCCGGCAGCCCCGTGCCCCGCGCGCCATGAATTCGTGAGAAGCCGACCCCCGCCTGCTCGAAGACCGAGCCGTCCCGCAGCAGTCGCGACCGCCCGCCACCGCCACCCTCCCGCTCCCAGCGGTCCTCGCGGAAGCGCTGGCGGCCGTCCGCCTCCTCGAGCGCCGCGCAGATCCGGTCCTGCAGCTCGAGCAGGTGAGCATGCACCGCCTCGGTGTCGGGCTCGTCGCTGGCGCCGGCCATGCCGCGAGAAGTCTACCTCGCCCCGGCGGCTGCGCCCCTCGGGGCGAGGGCGAACCTCCCCCTTCGTCCCTTTGGGCGAGGGGTCTGAGGCTCACGGGCGGTGGCGAAGGACTCCAACCCCTCGCCCAAAGGGACGGAGGGGGAGATTCGCCCTCGCCCACCCAGCGGGGCGCAACCCGCGCTACCCCTGGTCTTCGGCGCGGATCGGGAAGAGCTCGGCCTGGCGGCGGTCCTCGGCGGAGATGGGGACGCGGTAGTCGCCGGTCCAGCAGGCGGTGCAGTAGCTGTCGCGCGGACCGCTGACCGACCCGAGCAGGCCGTCGAGCGAGAGGTAGGCGAGGCTGTCGGCCTCGATGAAGCGGCGGATCTCCTCGACGCTGTGGTCCGAGGCGATCAGCTCGCCGCGGGTCGGGGTGTCGATCCCGTAGTGACAGGGCCACTCGGTCGGCGGCGCCGAGATCCGGACGTGAACCTCGGCGGCGCCGGCGTCGCGCACCATGCGCACGATCTTGCGCGAGGTGGTGCCGCGCACGATCGAGTCGTCGACCAGCACCACCCGCTTGCCGGCGATCAGCTCGCGGATCGGGTTGAGCTTGACCTTGACGCCGAAGTGGCGGATCGACTGCTTCGGCTCGATGAAGGTCCGGCCGACGTAATGGTTGCGGATCAGGCCGAACTCGAGCGGCAGCCCCGACTCGCGGCTGTAGCCGAGGGCGGCGAACAGGCCGCTGTCCGGCACCGGCACCACGATGTCGGCAGCCGCCGGCGCCTCGCGCGCCAGGCGGGCGCCCATGCGCAGCCGGGTCTGCGACACCGAGTCGCCGAACACCTTGCTGTCCGGGCGCGCGAAGTACACGTGCTCGAAGATGCAGCGGGCCGGCTCGGGAGCGCGCTGCAGGCGATAGGTCTCGATGCCGCCGCCGCGCGCCACCACCACCTCGCCGAGGCCGAGCTCGCGCACCGGCTTCGCCTCCAGCAGGTCGAAGGCGCAGCTCTCGGAGGCGAAGCAGGCGCAGCCGTTCAGGTCCCCCATGGCCAGGGGCCGGAAGCCGTTCGGGTCGCGGGCCGCGACCAGGCCGTCGTTGGTGATCAGCAGCAGCGAGTAGGCGCCGCGCACCTGCTCCAGCGCCAGGATGAAGGACTCCACCACGTCGCGCCGCGGCTCCCGCGCCATCAGGTGCAGGATCACCTCGGTGTCGCTGGTGGTCTGGAAGATGGAGCCTTCCTGCTCGAGGCGGCGGCGGATCTCGACGGCGTTGGTCAGGTTGCCGTTGTGGATGATGCCGAGCGGGCCCATCGAGGTCTTGACCACGATCGGCTGCGCGTTGGCGATGACGCTGGTGCCCGAGGTCGAGTAGCGCGTGTGACCCATGGCGCGCTTGCCGGGCAGGCGGGCGAGGACCTTCTCCTTGAAGATGTCCGAGACGTGCCCCATGCCGCGCTCGACGTGCATCTGCACGCCGTCCCAGGACACGATCCCGGCGCTCTCCTGGCCCCGATGCTGCAGGGCGTAGAGGCCGAGATAGGCCAGGTTCGCCGCGTCGTCACAGCCTTCGATGCCGAAGATTCCGCACATGGCATTGACCCGGGCGCGTATTCAACAGTCCCTGTAACAACCTCGGTAACGGACCCTCGGCCGGGAATATTCTCCCGAGCTCAGAGCTCGAGCGCCCGCGGCAGCGCGGTCGCCCAGACCTCGCGCAGCGCCGCCACCGGCGCCCGCAGCACCTCGCCTGCGCTCCGCATCTCCAAGTCCTCGCCGCCGGCGGCGCCGATCTCGGCCGCCGGCACGCCGGCCTCTTCGGCCTCGCGCAGCACCGCCGCCACCGCCGCGGGCCGGCAGGCGACCAGCGCCCGCGCCTGCGTCTCCGAGAAGAGGCCGGCGCCCGCCAGCCGGCCTCCGCCGACGCTCTCCAGATCCACCCTGGCGCCCATGCAGCGGCCGAAGCAGGCCTCCGCCAGGGCCACCGCGAAGCCGCCCTCGGAGAGGTCGTGCGCGGTGGCCAGGAGGCCGCGCCCGACCAGGCGGCGCAGCAGCCGCGCCAGGCGCAGCTCCGCGTCGAGGTCCACCGCCGGCGGCCGCCCCTGCTCGACGCCGTGGAGGAGCCGCAGGTAGGCCGAGCCGCCGTGCTCGCCGCGGTCGTGTCCCAGCAGCACGATGCGGTCCCCGGCCGCGGTGAAATGCGCCGCCGGCAGGTCGGCGAGGCTGGGGATGACGCCCACCATGGCGACCGTCGGCGTCGGGTGGATCGAGCGGCCCTCGGTCTCGTTGTAGAACGAGACGTTGCCCGACACCACGGGCACCCCCAGCGCCCGGCAGGCCGCCGCCATGCCCCACACCGTCTCGCGGAACTGCCAGGCCACCTCCGGGTTCTCGGGGTTGCCGAAGTTGAGGCAGTCGGTCAGCCCGACCGGCTCGGCGCCGACGCAGGCCAGGTTGCGCATGGCCTCGGCGACCGCCTGCGCGCCTCCCGTCCGCGGGTCGAGCGCGCAGTACACCGGATTGACGTCCGACTTGAGCGCCAGCCCGGCCGCGGTGCCCTTGAGGCGCAGCACGGCGGCGTCGGCGCCCGGTCCCACCACCGTGCCGGTGCGCACCGAGTAGTCGTACTGGTGCCAGATCCAGTCCTTGCTTCCGAGCTCGGGCGTGCCGAGCAGGCGCTCCAAGGCTCCGAGGGGGCCGCCCTCGCCACCTTCCGAATCGGGCTCCGGCACCGGCGGCGGCGCCTGCCGTGCCGCCAGGTCGGCCGGGGGAGCGGCCGGCCGCCGGTAGACCGGCGCGTCCTCGGTGAGCGGGCGGATCGGCAGGTCCGCCACCCGCTGGCCGTGCCAGCGCAGCTCCGCCCGTCCCGTCGCCGTCACCTCGCCGATCGCCGCCACCTCGAGTCCCCAGCGCCGGAAGGTCCGCGCCACCTGCTCCTCCTGGCCGCGGCGCGCCACCACCACCATCCGCTCCTGGGACTCGGAGAGCATCATCTCGTAGGGCGTCAGGCCCGGCTCGCGCAGGGGCACGCGGTCGAGGTCGAGCACCATGCCGGTGCCGCCGCGCCCCGCCATCTCGAAGGTCGAGCTGGTCAGCCCGGCAGCTCCCATGTCCTGGATGGCCACGATGGCGCCGCCGCGCATGGCTTCCAGGCAGGCCTCGAGCAGCACCTTCTCGGTGAAGGGGTCGCCCACCTGGACTGTCGGCCGCTTGGCCTCGCTCTCGGCGTCGAACGACTCCGACGCCATGGTGGCGCCGTGGATGCCGTCGCGCCCGGTGCGGCTGCCGGCGTAGAGGATGGGATTGCCGGTGCCGCTGGCGCGCGCCTTGAAAATGTTGTCGCGGCGGGCGATCCCGAGCGCGAAGGCGTTGACCAGGATGTTGCCGTTGTAGCAGCGGTGGAAGCCGGTCTCGCCGCCGACCGTCGGAATGCCGACGCAGTTGCCGTAGCCGCCGATGCCGCGCACCACGCCGTCGATCAGGAAGCGCATCCGCGGCGCATCGATCTCGCCGAAGCGCAGCGCATCCAGGCAGGCGATCGGCCGCGCCCCCATGGTGAAGATGTCGCGCAGGATGCCGCCGACGCCGGTGGCGGCGCCCTGGTAGGGCTCGATGAAGCTGGGGTGGTTGTGGCTCTCCATCTTGAAGACGGCGACCCACCCGTGGCCCACGTCGACGACCCCGGCGTTCTCTCCCGGTCCCTGCAGCACGTGCGGGCCGCTGGTGGGGAACTCCTTGAGGTAGGCCTTGGAGGACTTGTAGGAGCAGTGCTCGGACCACAGCGCCGCGGTGATGCCGAGCTCGGTGTAGTTCGGGTAGCGCCCCAGGATCGAGCGCAGGCGCGCGAGCTCGTCGGCGGTCAGCCCTTGCGCCCGCGCGGCCTCCTCGGTCACCGGCGGCTCGGCCCTGTCGAGGCTCGCCATCGTCACCCGACCTCCACTCTGACGGCGGCCGCCGGCAACGCCGGAGACCCCGGAGACCCCGGAGAGAGATCCCGCAGGGTCGCGAGCGCGCCGGAGAAGATCGCCAGGCCGTCGGTCGAGCCCAGGATCTCCTCGGCGCAGCGCTCCGGGTGCGGCATCAGCCCGAGCACGTTGCGCTCGGGGTTGCAGATGCCGGCGATGGCGCGCGCCGCGCCGTTCGGGTTCCAGGCCGGGTCGAGCTCGCCGGCCGGCGAGGTGTAGCGGAAAGCCACCAGCCCCGCCGCCTCCAGCGCGTCCAGCCGCTCCGGCGAATCCTCGTAGTTGCCCTCCGCGTGGGCGACCGGCATGCGCAGCAGCTGGCCGATGCGCAGGCCGCGGGTGAACGGCAGGTCGTCGCGCTCGACGCGCAGCCAGACGTCGGCGCAGACGAAGCGCTGGCTGGCGTTGCGCCGCATGGCCCCGGGCAGCAGGCCGGCCTCGAGCAGCACCTGGAAGCCGTTGCAGATGCCCAGCACCAGGCCTCCCGCCGCCGCGTGACGCTTGACGGCCATCATCACCGGCGACAGCGCCGCCAGGGCGCCGGCGCGCAGGTAGTCGCCGTAGGCGAAGCCGCCCGGCAGCACCACCAGGTCGCAGTCCTTCACGGTCTCGTCCTGGTGCCAGAGGAAGGTGGCGTCTTGTTGCAGCACATGCTTCCAGACGTGATAGACGTCGTGGTCGCAGTTGCTGCCGGGGAAGACGACGACGCCGCACTTCATGGCCGCCCTCCGCCCTCCGCATGGAGGATCTCCACCGCGTAGTCCTCGACGACCAGGTTGGCCAGCAGCCGCTGGCACATCTCGCGCAGCTGGCGCAGGGCCAGATCGCGGTCCTCGAGGCCGAGCCGGATCTCGAAGCTCTTGCCGGCGCGCACGTCCTCGACGCCGGCGAAGCCGACCCGGGCGAGGGCGTCCCGGATCGCCTTGCCCTGCGGATCCAGGATCTCGCGCCGGGGATAGACGGTCACTCGTGCGATCAAAGCGGATCACCTCCGTCGACTGACAGCCAGGGAGTGGGTTGGAACTGCTCGGTCACTACCAGCCGGGCGCCGCAGCGCTCGCGGACGAGCGCCTCGCCCAGCGTCGCCGCCGCCAGGGCCGGCAGGTTGTTGGTGCGCGACAGGTGATACAGGACCACCCAGCGCAGCCGGTCGCAGAGCAGCTCGGGCAGCCCCTCGGCGGCCTCGCGGTTCGAGAGGTGGCCGTGGCGCCCGGCGACCCGCTGCTTGAGGGGCCACGGATACGGGCCGTTGCGCAGCATGTCGAGGTCGTGGTTGGTCTCCATCACCAGGATGTCCAGCTCGCGCAGGCGCGCCCAGGCGAGATGGCTGTGGGTGCCGCAGTCCGCCACCAGCCCGAGACGCCGGCCGGCGCCATCCTCCAGCACCGCGCCGATCGGCTCGCGGGCGTCGTGAGGCAGCAGGAACGGCTCGACCTGGAAGCCGGCGATCTCGCAAGGCTCCCCGGAGCGCAGGACGGTCGCTTCCCGGGCCGTCTCGCCGTCGAAGTCGATCTCCCGGAGGGTGCCGGCGGTGGCAAAGACCGGCAGCCGGTGCCGGCGGGCGAAGCGTGCGGCGCACCGGCAGTGGTCGACGTGCTCGTGGGTCAGCACCAGGGCGGAGAGGCTTCCGGGCTCGACGCCGACGAGCGCCAGGCGGCGCGTCAGCTCGCGGCTCGAGAAGCCGGCGTCGATGAGGATCCGATGGCGGCCGGATTCCACCACCACCGCGTTGCCGCCGCTGCCGGAGCCCAGGACCGCCACCCGCAGCGGCGGCGCCGACGGGCCGGGCGGAACGGCAGGAGCCGCCGGAGCCACGACTGGACCCGCCTGCAGGCTGCCCAGGAGATCGAAGAGGCTGGCCTGGCGCGCCGGGGGTGGCGAGCCGGCGTCAAGACCCGATACCGCCAGCGCGAAGTGCAGTCTGGAATCAGGCCGGGAGGGAGAGTCCACCGCCTCCCAAAGGTATCATCCCCGGCCACCCCTTGTCAGCTAGAACTCGTACTCCCTGCCCTGCTCGAGATAGCCCACGTCGGGGTTCCCCAGCCGGTCGACCTCCTCCTGGATGCGCGCGATGCAGGGCGGCTTGAGGTGGTGGAGGAGGATGGGGACGCGGCGATGCAGCTTGCGCAGCTCGAGCTGCAGCGTGCGCGGGGTCAGGTGCAGCGAGACGTCCGCGACGTCCTGGAGAGAGTTGTCGAAGCTGGTCTCGATGCACAGCGCCCTGAGGTTCGGCGTCGAGTTCGCCACCTCCCAGAGGCGGGTCGTCGGACCCGTGTCGCTGGACCACAGCACCGCCGCGCCTCCCTGCTCGATGAGGAAGCCGAAGGTGGGGACCAGGTGATCGACCGCGATCGGCGTGAAGCTGACGCCGTCGATCGCCAGCGGCCGCTCCCGCTCGAGCTCCTGGAAGCGGATCGCCGGCAGCAGGTGGTTCGGCAGGCGGGTGAAGTCCGGCCAGGTGTCGTTATTGAAGAGATACTTCCGGATCGCGTAGAGCGTCGGCGCGGAGGCGTGCAGGTCGATGGCGCGATCGGCCTTGCCGTAGACGTTCTCGATGAAGAACGGCAGGCAATTCGTGTGGTCGATATGAGAGTGGCTGAGCAGGATCGAATGCACGCCGACCTGGCGCTCGATCGACAGTGCCTGGGTGAGCGAGCCGGCGTCCAGGGCGATCCTGCCGTTGATCAGCAGGCAGGTCATCCGGCACTCCGGGCTCTCGCCCCCGTACCCCCCTAGGACCTCGATCCGCATAAAGTCACGAGATCGTATCGCTCTTGCCGCAAAACAGACAAGGAACCTCTACCTCCCCCGCCTCCCCTTCCCCCCTTTGGTCCTTTTGAGCAACGGTCCAAGTCTAGAGGGGGTAGTGGGTTCGTCCCTCTGCCTCGCTCTGAGCCCGTATGGGCGAGGGGTCCAAGGCAAATGGGGCGCCGTCGGAGGACTGCGACCCCTCGCCCATACGGGCTCAGAGGGGGGCAGAGGGACGGACCCACTACCCCCGCCGGCGCCTTCAGATCAGAACCGCGTGCCGATCCAGAAGTCGGTCCGGACCCCCGGGCTGGCCATGATGGTGGTGGGCAGGAGCTTGGCGAAGTCCACGTTCGCCTCCAGCCCGAGGATGTCGAAGTTGATGCCCGCGCCGTAGGCGGCGACGCCGTCGACCAGCTTGTGCCGCGCTCCCGAGTAGAACTGGAAGGGAATGTTCTGGTTGCTGAACCAGGCGGCGCCGGTATCGAAGAAGATGACGCCGCGGATGCCGCCGAAGCCCAGCACCGGCGTCGCCAGCAGGTCGATCAGCGGGAAGCGGAACTCCACGTTGCCGAAGAACGCGCGGTTGCCGATCAGCGAGCGGAAGTCGATGCCGCGGATGGTGTCGAGGCCGCCGAGGAAGAACGGCGTCGGGCGGTTGCCGCCGCTGATGCCGCCCCACATGCGGAAGGCGAAGTTGCTGCGCAGGGTGAGCGGTAGGTAATAGCGGGCGTCGAGCATGGCGCTGTCGTAGATCGTGCCGCCGCCGCTGACGCTCGGCCCGTAGAGCAGGTCCAGCCGGTAGCGCTGCCCGGCCACCGGCCCATAGTAGGCGCCGACCGTGCTGTCGCCCACCACCCCCACCGTCACCACCGGGAAGTTGTCGCTCGACCTCGGGATGACCAGGACGTCCTGCCCCTGGGCGTTGAGCTCGAAGTCGTCGAAGCTGATCTTGCGGATCATGTAACCGGCGCCCACCTCGACCCGGTGATAGAACGAGAAGGGATAGATGATCGAGGCGACCCCGCCGCTCTCCTGGAACGCCTGCGGTCCGCGGTTGAACGAGTTCGTGGAGAGGTTGAGTTGATTCCCGATGTAGAAGGCGCGGGTGTCGAAGAGGCGCACCTCCCACTGCATTCGATGCGAGAGATCGGCATAGATCAGGTTGAAGTTCGAGAAGGTCTCGATCGCGCCAAAGTCGGCGATGATGCGCTTGTCGCCGAGGTTGTCCGAGAAGGTCAGCAGGATCCTCCCGGTGTAGGTCTGGTTGGTGTCGACGCCCGCGTAGGCCTGGGCGTCCTCGAGGAAGAACTTGTAGCCACGGTACCTCTCGAGATTGGCCGGGTCGATGGTGACCTGGATGTCGGGCTCGAACTTTGCCAGGTCCGTCTCGGAGCCCGAGGGGGGCGGGGGCGCCTGCGGCGGCGCCGCGGCGGCCTGCACCTGCTGCTTGACGGCCTCGGCGCCCGCGGTCGCCGTCGCGACCGGTACCTGCTGCGAGACCGGCGCTGTGCCGGCAGGGGCCGCAGGGGCCGCCGTCGGGGTCGCCGCCGCGGCTGCCGGCGCCGCGGCCTCCCGCGTCTGGCGCTTGGCGACCGGCGCGTCGGTGCCGGTCTCGTAGATGTCGAAGCCCATCTTCCAGTAGCCGGTGTAGACCAGGCGCTCGTCGCCTTCCTTGCCGCGCAGCGGGGCAGGCATGAAGGCACCGCTCACCACGTTGGTGTACTGGCGCTCCTCGCCGGTCGCGAGGTCGAGGCTGTAGATGTTCTCGCGGCCGCCGCGGTCGGAGGTGTAGTAGATGCGCTTGCCGTCCTGCGAGTAGATGGGGTCGTTCTCGTTGGTGTCGCCGGTGGTCACCGGAATGCGCACCCCCGGCTTGTCGAGGTCCATGCGGAAGACCTTGCCGTGCGCGGCGGCGCCGACCACCGAGATCATGACGATCGACTTGCCGTCGGGGGAGAACGCCGGCGCGCCGTCGAAGATCTCGTCGTCGGTCAGCCGGGTGATGGTGTCCTTGTCGAGGTCGAGGACGAAGATGTCGAACCTGCCGTCCTTGTTCCCCGAGAAAGCGACCTTCTTGCCGTCCGGACTGAAGCACGGCGCCTGCTGCTGCTCGATCTCCTCCATGTCGATGACGCGGCGGACGCCGCCATTCACCGCGTCGAGCAACAGCAGGCTGCGCCCCTTCTCGCGCTTGGCGAACACCGCGATGGTGTTGCCGTCCGGCGAGAACGCGAGATCGCGGCCGAGGCGGCGGCCGATCTGCAGCTCCTGCGCGACCAGGTACTGGTACCTGCTCGAGAAGGGCTTGGTCAGGTTGCGGATGAACGTCCGCTTGCGGGCGTCGAACAGCACCACGTCCACCTTGCCGTGGTAGGCGCTGAAGGCGGCCACCAGGTCGCCGGAGGGCGAGGCGACCGGCGAGGTCTCGTAGGTGCTGTGGGTCTGCTTGACGTGGAAGATCCGCCCGAAGTCGCTCGGCTCGCCGGTCTCGATCAGCGTCGGCAGGTACTTCTTGCGCAGCCAGCGGCGGAACTCGATGTCGAACTCCTCCGGCTCCAGCTTGAACGCCTTCTTGACGGCGCGGTCGACGCGGCCGCCGAGCGTGTTGCGCATCTCGAACAGGAAGTCGAGGAACCCTTCATGGCCCCAGCGGTCCTCGATGAAGGAGAACACCGCGTGGCCGTAGCGGTAGGCGAAGAAGCCCTCGATGTTGACGCGGGTGATCGGCGGGATGATGTCGTTGACCACCGCGTCGCGCAGGAACATGGTGTCGCGCACCGTCTCGTCGCGCCCGACGTAGCTCGCCATGCCCTCCAGGAACCAGGTGGGAGGCCCGTTGGAGAGCGCCCTGGCGAGGCTGCCCTGGAAGAGCATGTGGTACTGGAAGATATGGGTCAGCTCGTGGCGCATGATGGCGATCGTCTCGCCGTCCGGATCGTCGACCGGCATCACCATGCGGAAGCGCACCGGGCTGGCGAAGGCGCCGATGCCCTCGGGGATGAAATCGAGGATGATGTTGTTCTGCTCGAAAGCCGAGTGGGTGGCGAAGAAGATCAGCGGGATCGGTTCCTTGATCTGGTAGTTGAGGAACCGCGAGACGTCGTCGTAGTCGCTCTCGGCGAAGGAGACGATCTTCTGCAGCAACGACTCCTCCGCCGTGTAGTAATGGACGTTGAAGTGCGGCGAGTGATAGACGTGCCACTCGAACTTGCGGTAGGCGATCTTGTTCTGGCCGAAGCCGTACCCGATGACCGAGGGCCCGAAGCTCTCCTGGGCATGGAGCGGCGCCGAGAACGCCGAGAGCAGGGCCGGCAACGCCAGGAGGGCGAGCAGCGCCAGCCGGCCTACGCCCCTGCCGGCGATTGAGGCGATTGAGGCGATTGAGGCGATCGGGGCGATGCGAGCGCCAGGGACGACGCGGCAGGCATGGGCGACATGCATGGGGCGCGCGGCGCGCGCCGGGTGGGCGACCCAGGCGCCGGCGGCGGCCGGTCCAGCGAGCGGACATCGAGAATCGCTTGAGTCGCGGGTTGGGCGGTTCAACGCGTCCTCCTTTGCGCCTTACTGGGTGAACAGGATGCGGCTGGCCTCGACTTCCTTGAGCGTGAAGATGTTCAGAATGCGATCCTCGAGCGACGCCAGGTTCTCGAACATGCCCTTCAGCGGATCGGCGTGCTGCCCCTGGAAGTTCTGGAAATCCTTGAAGTTGTCCTGGTAGAGCAGCTGCCCCGTCTGGCCGTCGTAGACCTGCATCAGGATGTCGTACTGGAAGCCGGTCTGCTCCACCAGCACCTGCCGGTAGTACTGCTGGCCGTTGTAGGGCGAGGAGTACTCCTCGGTCTTGTAGCCGGTACGGTCCTGCACGTCGAAGTCGATGCCGCCGGTCAGGATCAGGTCGGCATGGGTCCGCTCGCCGACGGCGCGCCAGAAGTCGACCTGCCGCGGCAGCTGCTCGAGGTCGTAAGTGGGAAAATCGACCGGTCCGGAATCGAGCAGCTTGAGCTCGGTCTCGCGGCGCAGCACCTTGAAGAGGTAGCGCCCGAACTCTCTCTGCACGTCGATGTTCTTGCCCTGCACCTTGGTCTCGCCTTCCTTGCTGACCACGACGAACGGCGTGACGGCGATGGTCTTGCGTCCCTGCAGGTTGAGCCGGGCGCGCTGCGGCAGCTTCAGCTTCACCTCCACGGTGCTGGCGGAGAGCGGCCCGACGCCGAGCATGGCGAGGGTGCCGAGGACGGCGAGGACGGCAGCCGAGGCGACGGCGGCGCGAGCGGGGCGCTGGTTCATGACGAGACTCCTGGGCTGAGCTGGCCCGGCTGGCTCGCGAGGGGTGGCAGCTGCGTCGTGGGAGGCGGCGGCTGGTCCGCGGGCGGCGGCGGCTGCACCGGAGGAACGTGGGTGCCGGGAGTGCCGGGAGTCCCGGCGGGTCCGGGCGGCACGTGCGACGGCTCGCTGGGGCCGGCGGGCGCGGGCGGGTTGGCCGCGGGCGGCGGCTGTCCGGGCGAGCCCGGGGCCGCGCCGGCGGAGGTACCGGAGCCAGCGGCGCCCTTCGCGCCCTTGGGCATGGGGAAGCCCGTCTTGCCCTGCTTCGACTTCTCCGGCGACTTGTAGGCCTGGTAGAACTCGACGAAGCGGGCGTAGTTCGCCCGCATCTGCCGGTTGTCCGGCGAGAGCTGCAGGGCCCGCTTGTAGTGGGCGAGAGCCTTCTCGAAGTCGCCCTGGGCCTCGTAGGCAACCCCCAGGTTGTTGTGCACGCGCGGGTTCTCGGGGTCGGCCTTCTCCGCCTCGTGGAAGCGGAACAGCGCCTCGTTCCAGAGACCCCGGCGGGCCATGTCGACTCCGAAGGCGAGCTCGGTGGAAGGCTGGTTCGGCTTACCGTAACCGGCGCACGAGGCGAGCGGCGGCACGCAGGCGAGAAGGACGAGCAGGGCGGTGAGCGGCTTCTGGCAGCGTCTCAATTCGGACACTCCTCCCGGGCTGAATCTGCCGAACCAAGTATACACATACCTTGCCAATGACCACGGGCTGGGGACGACCCGCGGGGCGGGCACGACCCACGGGACGGTCCGGCCGCCATGACTCCGAGCCCGCCGACGACCCGCCGGCAGCCCGATGACCCGCGGGCCGGCAACCCCGGCACAGGCCGGGCGTCGCCGGCGGGCGCTCCGGCGGCCGGCGCGGGCGGCGACCTCGGCACCGGTCGGGCTTCGCCGCAGGCGGCCGGCGCGGCACCCGCGTGCGGCGCCTGCCCGAGCTGGAGCCCGCGGACCGCGGCGCGGTCACCGGATGGACCTGTGTCCCCGGCCGGCGGCGGTACGTTCAATCGCCATCGCCGGTGGGAGCCGGCCCGTCCACTTCGGGCGACCCGGCCGTCCCCTCCGGGCGACCCCGGCCCGTGACCTCGTGGAGGCGATCCGCCGGGCCTGCCGGCAAACCCCGCGTGCCCGGCTGCGTATCGCGGCCGACGTTTCGCGTCTTATCCATATGGACGACGCCATGCGAGATCGACCGGACATCCTCGGCGACCTGCCGACGCCGCGCGAGCTGTTGATCGCCTGGCATGCCGCCCAGGCCGACCCCCGGCGGCAGCGGTCGGCGGAGGCTCCGGGAAGGTCGGCGCCGGCAGCCGCCGCGACGGTTGCAGCCGCGAGAGAAGCCATCGCGATCGCCGCCGCCGCGATCGCCGCCACCGCGGCCGTCCGCGCTGCCGCGACCGCTGCCGACGAGACTGCCGCGCGCGCGACCGACACCGGCGCGAGCGCTGACGAGGCGACGTGCACCGCCACAACCGATGCCGGCGCGAGCAGGGCCGGCGCGGCCGATGCCGGCGCGAGCGCCGCCTTCGCCGCGATCACCGCGAACGTGACCGAGGCCGTCGCGATCGCGGCTGCCGTGACGGCCGCGGCCGCCGCCCAGGGCGCGCGGGCGATCACCGTGCTGGACCCGGACTACCCGCGCGAGCTGGCGGGGATCGCGCTGCCGCCGCCGGTGCTCTTCGTCCGCGGACGGCTGCCGGCGGCGCCGGCGGTCGCCATCGTCGGCTCGCGCCTGGCCGACGGCTACGGCCTGGAGATCGCGGCGCGCTTCGCGCGCCACCTTGCCGCCGCCGGCGTGGTGGTCGTCTCGGGGATGGCGCGCGGCATCGACGCGGCGGCGCACGAGGGCGCCCTGGCGGCGCCGCGCGGGCGGACGGTGGCGGTTCTCGGCTGCGGCATGGGAGTCGACTATCCGCCTGGCCAGGCGCGGCTGGCGGCGGCGATCGCCGCGCGCGGCGCCCTGGTGAGCGAGTTCCCCTGCGGCACGCCGGCGCGGCCCTGGTGCTTCCCGGTGCGCAACCGGACGATCGCGGCGCTCGCCGCCGTCACGCTGGTGGTGCAGGCGACGCCGCGGTCGGGATCCCTCGACACCGCCCGCCACGCCCGGGACCTCGGGCGCCCGGTCTATGCCGTGCCCGGGCCGGTCTTCTCGGCCCTGTCGTGGGGTCCGCACAACCTGCTGCGCCGCGGCGCGCTGCTCGCGGGGCACCCGGAAGACATCCTCGATGCCCTGCCCGCGGCCGGCGAGATCCAGCCGGAAGCGATCCCGGCCGACGGCCGCGAAGACGCGGACGGTCAGGCCCCGACTGCTGCGGCCGCGGCAGCCGCGGCGACAACGATGCTCGCCGTGCCCGAGATGCCAGCCGTCCCTGCAGCCGCCGCGGTGCTGGCGGCGCTGCGGCCGCGCGCGGCGCGCGGCGGGCGGCCACGGCGGTCGCCCGACCAGGTCGCGGCGCTCGCCGGCCTGGCGCTCGACACGGTCCTCTCGGTGCTGCTCGAGCTCGAGATCGCCGGCAAGGTCGAGCGCCTCTGCGGCCCCGCCTATCGCCTGGTGAAGAGGAATGCGCGCGGCCGCCGGCAAGCGGGCGCAGAGAGGTCATGAGACGCGGCATGACGCTCCTTGCGGGGGCCGCCGGGCCGGTGGTACTGTCCGCGCTCCGTGCCGTCCCGCCCGGCATGCTCGACCGGCACACTCGAAATAAGGAGGGCGCCTCGCGGCGTTGCTAAGCACCGTGGCCAAGAACCTGCTGATCGTCGAGAGCCCTGCCAAGACCCGTACGCTGAAGAAGTTCCTGGGCAAGCAGTACGCCGTCGAGGCGTCGATCGGACACATCCGTGACCTGGTGAAGAAGGACATGGGGATCGGTCCGAGCTACGAACCGCATTACGAGGTCATCGCCAGCCGCCGCGAGGTCGTCAAGAAGCTGCGCGCGGCCGCGAAGAAGGCCGACACCGTCTTCCTGGCCCCCGACCCCGACCGCGAGGGCGAGGCCATCGCGTGGCACATCTTCGAGGTGCTCGGCAAGGAGCCCGAGGCGGTGCGCCGGGTCACCTTCAACGAGATCACGCGGCGGGCCGTGCTGCAGGCGCTCGAGCAGGCCGGCGACATCGATTTCAAGAAAGTCGACGCCCAGCAGGCGCGCCGCGTGCTCGACCGGCTGATGGGCTTCCGGCTGTCGCCGCTGCTCTGGCAGAAGGTCAAGCGCGGGCTCTCCGCGGGCCGCGTGCAGTCCGTGGCCCTGAAGATGGTCTGCGACCGCCAGGACGAGATCGAGGCCTTCCAGCCGCAGGAATACTGGAACATCGCCGCCGAGCTGGCGGCGGCAGCCCCGCCGCCCTTCACCGCCCGGCTGCACCGGATCGACGGCAAGAAGGCCGAGGTGGGCGACGGCGAGCAGGCCGCCGCCATCGTGCGCGACCTCGAGAGCGGCGGCTTCACGGTGCGGACCGTCGAGCGCAAGGAGGCCCAGCAGAAGCCCGGCGCGCCCTTCATCACCAGCCGGCTGCAGCAGGAGGCGGCCCGGCGCTTCGGCTTCTCGGTGAAGCGCACGATGGCGCTCGCGCAGGGCCTCTACGAGGGGCGCGAGATCGGCGACCGCGGAGCGGTGGGCCTGATCACCTACATGCGCACCGACTCCACGCGGGTGAGCGAGGAAGCGCTGGACGCGGCGCGCGAGCTGATCGCCGCCACCTACGGCCCGGCGGCGCTCCCCGAGGCTGCCAACCGGTACGCCTCGAAGAAGGGAGCGCAGGACGCCCACGAGGCCATCCGGCCGACCACCTTCGAGCTGCCGCCCGAGACCGTCAAGGACTTCCTGAAGGCCGACGAGTGGAAGCTCTACAAGCTGATCTGGGAGCGTTTCATCGCCTCGCAGATGCTGCCCGCTCTCTTCGACGTCACCCAGGCGGACATCGAGAACGGCCGCTACATCCTGCGCGCCTCCGGCCGGGTGTTGAAGCGCCCCGGCTTCCTCGCGATCTACCGCGAGACACCCGACGACGAGACCGCGGGCGCCGCTTCCCCCGGGAGTGGCAACGGCAATGGCAACAGCCATGGCGACGACCATGGCGACGACAACGCCGCCGCTGCCGCCGCGGCCAGCGAAGCGACGACGGCGGCGCTCCCCCCGGGAGTCACCGCCGCCGTGCTGCCGCCCTTGCGCGAGGGCGAGACGCTCGAGCTGCGGCGCGTGGACAGCGAGCAGAAGTTCACCCAGCCGCCGGCCCAGTACAACGAAGCGACCCTGGTCAAGGCGCTCGAGGAGAACGGCATCGGCCGGCCCTCGACCTACGCCAGCATCCTCGGCACCCTGAGCCAGCGCGACTACGCGGACAAGGTGGAGGGGCGCTTCCGCCCCACGGCCCTGGGGCGGCTGGTCAACGGCATGCTGCAGCAGGGCTTCCACGACATCCTCAACGAGGGCTACACCGCGGCCCTCGAGGAGCAGCTCGACGAGATCGAGGACGGCCACCTCGACTGGCGCCAGGCGGTCGCGAACTTCGACGAGAAGTTCTCGCGGGACCTCGAGACCGCCGGCGAGCAGATGCGCAACGTCAAGCGCGAGGGCGTGCCCCTCGACGAGACGTGTCCCGACTGCGGTTCGCAGCTGCTGATGCGCTTCGGCCGCTACGGCACCTTCGTGGGTTGCAGCAACTACCCGACCTGCAAGTACACTCGCGATCTCGCGCCGGCCGCCGCCAACGGCGGTCCCACGGGCGGCTCCGCGGGCGACGGCGGCGCCCAGGCCGCGGCCGGCGCTGCCGGGGCCGGCGACGCCGCCGGCTCGCCGGTCTCCACGGGCTCCCCGGGCTCGCCCGGCGCCCCGGCCGCCGCCGCCGAGGAGATCCCTCCCTGCGAGGAATGCGGCCGGCCGATGGCCTTGCGCCGCAGCCGGTTCGGCACCTTCTACGGTTGCACCGGCTATCCGGAATGCAAGGGGATCCGCAAGATCGGGCCCCGGGCGGAGCCGCCGAAGCCGACCGGCGTCGCCTGCCCGGAGTGCGGCAAGGGCGAGATCGAGGAGAAGCGCTCCCGCCGCGGCAAGCTCTTCTACTCCTGCAACCGTTATCCCGACTGCAAGTTCGCGCTCTGGAACCGGCCCGTCCTCAAGCCCTGTCCGGACTGCGGCGCTCCCTTCCTGCTCGAGAAGACCACCAAGCGCACCGGCACGCGCCTGGTCTGCAACACCGAGGGCTGCGGCCACTCCGAGCAGGTCGAGCCGGCGGCCTGAGGCGGGGCCCTGCCTCCCGTGGGCGCCAAGGGAAGCCGGGGACCGGAATCCGCCGTGCCCGGAGCCGCGTAGGTCGAGACATGGGAATCCTCATGTGCTGTCTGAGCAGCCTGCCGGGCCGCGCCGCGATCGCCGCGGCCGCGCTGGCCCTGATCGCGGCGGTGGCGGCGCCTGCGGCGCCTGCGGCGCCCGCGCCGCCGGACTATGGCGCCTGGGACCAGCTGCTGACGCGCTGGTACGACCCGGCCCGGGGGATGGACTACAAGGGCCTCAAGGCCAAGGACGGCAAGACCCTGGCGGAGCTGCGCGAGCGCCTGGCGGCGGTCGACGCCGCGGCGTTGCCACCGCCCGATCGGCTCGCCTACTGGATCAACGTCTACAACGTCAACGTGGTCGCCACCGTCGTCGACCATTACCCGGTCGGGTCGATCCGCGACATCTCGACCGATTGGGTCACTCGCCTGAACGTCTTCAAGAAGGACACCGTGCCGATCAAGGGCGGCATGACTTCGCTCGACGAGATCGAGAACGCCAGGATCCGCCAGGGGTTCAAGGACCCGCGCATCCACTTCGCGATCAACTGCGCCGCGGTGAGCTGTCCGCCGATCCGCGCCGAGGCTTTCGTCGGCGCCCGCGTCGGCGAGCAGCTCGACGACCAGGCGCGGCGCTTCCTGAACGATCCGCGGCGGGGAGTCCAGATCGAGACCCAGGCGAACGGCGTGGTCATCCACCTCACCAAGGTGGTGGATTGGTTCGCGGAAGACTTCAAGAAGTGGGGCGGCGGCCAGGTGGCCTTCATCCGCAAGTACCTGCCGCCCGACAAGCAGAAGCTGATCGACGCCGCCAAGGGCAACGTCAAGCTCGACTTCTACTCCTACGACTGGACTCTCAACGACGCCTCGCCGAAGTGACGGCCGCGGCGGCCGCCCAGGACTGGCCGCCCGCCTGAGAAGCGAGCCGGCGGCGGCTGGGCACGGCTGAGCGGCGGCGGCCGGCGAGCCGCCGGCGGCCTACGGTGTCGCCGGCGGCCAGTCGCCGAGCAGCCGGCGCAGGGCGACGATCTGCCCGAGGTGGTACGAGTTGTGGTCGGCGGCGAGCATCGCCTCGCGCAGCAGCGTCTGTCCCTTGCCGTGCGGGAACGGCGCGAGCAGGTCGGTGGCTGGGTCGCCGACCAGGCGCACGAACGCCTCGAGGTCGGCGCGGAAGGCGGCCACGGCGCCGTCCCAGGCAGCCTCGTCAGGCGGCTCGGCGCCGCCGGCCGGCCAGTAACCTTCGGGCCAGGCCGGCGACACATGCGCAGGATCGCGGCTGAACTCGAGGATGTCCCACTGCCCGAGGCGCAGGTGCTCGAGCAGCTGCCACAACGAGTGCTCGACGCCGTCGGGCGTCGCGCCGCGCAGCCCCGGCGGCACGTCGCGGACCGCCGCCTCGAAGCCGACATGGGCGTGCTCGCCGCGCAGCAGCTCGACGAGCTCCTTGCGGAGCACGGAATGCGGGTCGCTGGTCGAATCGCCCATCAGCAGGTTCCCGGTGCCGATCTATCCGTGGTCAATCTAGCACGCTAGAGACATCCTCGCCAGAAACGGACCACTGCCGCAGCCTGCGCCGCGTGCCGCGGGCGCGGCATGCAAGCGCGGCCGGCGGGATCGCCGCCGCAGTGCGCGGCTGTTTTGCGATAATGAGTCGATCATGTCCGATCCCGTGCACGTCGTCGGCGGCGGGCTGGCCGGCTCCGAATGCGCCTGGCAGCTGGCGCGCCGGGGCGTTCCCGTGGTGCTGCACGAGATGCGGCCGGCGCGGCCGACGCCGGCCCACAAGACCGGCGACCTGGCCGAGCTGGTGTGCAGCAACTCGCTGCGCAGCGACGATCCGCTGCATGCCGCCGGCTTGCTCAAGCGCGAGATGGAAGCTTTCGATTCGCTGATCATCGCCGCGGCGCGCACCGCGGCGGTGCCGGCCGGGAGCGCCCTGGCGGTCGATCGCGAGCGCTTCGCCGCGCACGTCACCGGGGCGCTCGCCGGCCATCCCGGCGTCGAGCTGCGCCGCGACGAGGTGACCGGGATCTTTGCGGACGCTGCCGGCGCCGCCGGCGTCGACCTGGTCATCGCCACCGGGCCCCTGACCTCGCCGGCGATGGCGGCGGCGCTGCAGCGGCTGCTCGGCAGCGAGTATCTCTACTTCTACGATGCCATCGCGCCGATCGTGGAGGCCGAGAGCCTCGACATGAGCCGGCTCTTCTGGCAGTCGCGCTACGGCAAGGGAGGCGACGACTATCTCAACGCGCCGCTCGACCGCGAGCGCTACCAGGAGTTCCATGCCGCTCTCCTCGCCGCCGAGGTGCTGACGCCGCACGAGTTCGAGCAGGCGATCTTCTTCGAGGGCTGCCTGCCGATCGAGGAGCTGGCGCGCCGCGGCGTCGACACCCTGCGCTATGGACCGATGAAGCCGGTCGGGCTGCGCGGTCCCGACGGGCGGCGCCCCTGGGCGGTCGTGCAGCTGCGCCAGGAGACCCTGGCGCGGCGGCAGTTCAACCTCGTCGGCTTCCAGTCGCGGATGAAGTGGGGCGAGCAGCAGCGGGTGCTGCGCCTGATCCCGGGCCTCGAGCAGGCGACCTTCGTGCGCTTCGGCCAGATCCACCGCAACACCTTCATCAACGCCCCCAGCCACCTCGACGTGTGCTACCGGGTGCGGAGCGCGCCGCGGGTCCGGCTCGCGGGCCAGCTCACCGGCGTCGAGGGCTACCTCGAGTCGGCCGCCACCGGGCTGGCGATCGGCCTCTACCTCGGCCTCGAGCGCCAGGGGCGAGAGGTCGAGCCGCTGCCTGCCGCGACCGCCCTGGGCGCGCTGGCCCGCCACCTGACCGAGTCCGATCCGCGGCACTTCCAGCCGGCCAACGTCAACTACGGCCTGTTTCCGGAGCTCGACGAGAGCTCCGCCAAGAGGGGCCGCCGCGGCGCGCAGGGGCGCCGCGCCGCCTTCGCCGAGCGGGCGGCCGGGGAGCTCGCGGCCTGGGCCGAGCGGCAGCGCCTGCCGCTCGTGCGTGGGCCGCTGGCCGCGCTGGCCGGGACAGGCGCCGGGCCGCCGCCGGGCGGCAGCGGCGCCGCTGCCGCGGTCCCGGCCGACGCGGTCGTCGCCGCCACGACAGGAATGCCGGCCGCCGCGGCGGCCGCCGCCGGCAAGGGCGCGGGATGACGTGCGGCGGCTGATCCATCGCTACCTCGAGCACCTCGAGGCGGACCGCAACCTCTCGCCGCACACCGTGCGCGCCTACGAGGGCGACCTGCTGCGGTTCCTCGACTTCCTGGCCGGCGACTTCCTGGCGTGCCCACCCGGGGAGGTGCTCCCGGCGGCGGTGGACGGCCTCGCGGTGCGCTCGTTCCTGGCCTCGCTGCACACCCATGGCCTCGGCCGCCGCAGCCAGGCGCGCGCGCTCGCGGCCGTGCGCGGCCTGCTGGGCTTTGCCTGCCGCGAAGGAACCCTGGCCGCCAACCCGGCGCAGGGGGTGCCGACGCCGAAGCTTCCCAAGACCCTGCCCCGCCACCTGCTGCCGGGCGAGGTGGAGGCCCTGATCGAGGCGCCCGCCGCCGCCGCGGACGCCTTGCCCGGGAGCGCGCCGGCGCCGGGGGGCGCGCTGGCCGCGGCGCTGGCGCGGCGCGACCGCGCGGTGCTCGAGCTGCTCTATGCCGCCGGCCTGCGCGTCGGCGAGCTGGTCGGGCTCGACTGGGGGTCGATCGACCTCCCGGCGCGGGTGGTGCGGGTGCTGGGCAAGGGCGGCAAGGAGCGCATGGTGCCCTTCGGCCGGCCCGCCGCCACGGCCCTGCGGCAGTGGCTCGAGGACTGGGAAGCGGTCCGTGCAGCGCTGCCGGCGAGCGGCGCCGATGCCTCGGGCCCGGCCGGCGGGCGCGACGAGCCGGTGTTCCTGAACCACCGCGGCGGCCGCCTCAGCGACCGCTCGGTGCGGCGCATCATCGACCGCTGGATCGACCAGACGGCGCTCGCACGCGGTGTCCACCCGCACACCCTGCGTCATACCTTCGCCACCCACCTGCTCGAGGGCGGCGCCGACCTGCGTTCGATCCAGGAGCTGCTCGGCCACGCCTCCCTGTCGACGACCCAGAAGTACACCCACGTCGACGTGGAGAGGCTGCTCGCGGTCTATCGCGGCGCGCACCCCAGGGCCCGGCGCGGCGGCTGAGGCGAGGGGGTGTCCCTCGGGGGACGCCCCCTCGCTGGTACAATCCAGCCGCCATGGACTCCTTTGCCTCGACGACCGTGCTGCTGGTACGCCGCGACGGGAAGATCTGCATGGCCAGCGACGGCCAGGTCACGATGAACAACAGCACGGTGATGAAGAGCGGCGCCCGCAAGGTGCGCCGGGCCGGCAAGGGCCAGGTGCTGGTGGGCTTCGCCGGCGGCGGCGCCGACGCGCTGGCGCTCTTCACCCGCCTCGAGGCCAAGCTCGAGGAGTTCGGCGGCAACCTCGAGCGATCGGTGGTCGAGCTGGCCAAGGAGTGGCGCACCGACCGCGCGCTGCGCCAGCTGCAGGCGATGATCCTGGTCACCGACCGCGACCGCACCTTCCTGGTCTCGGGCACCGGCGAGCTGCTGCAACCCGACGACGAGGACACGACGCTGGCGATCGGCTCGGGCGCCAACTACGCGCTCGCCGCGGCCCGCGCCCTGCTGCGGCACACCGAGCTGTCCGCCGCCGACATCGTGCGGGAGGCGATGAAGATCGCCGCCGAGATCTGCATCTTCACCAACGACCGCCTCACCATCGAGGAGCTCTAGAGGGCCATGGCCATCCAGATCTCGGGCGAGGCCCAGGTCGGCGTCATCCTCGAGAACATGACGCCTCGGCAGATCGTCGCCGAGCTCGACAAGTTCGTGGTCGGCCAGCGGCTGGCCAAGCGCGCGGTGGCGATCGCGCTGCGCAACCGCTGGCGGCGCCAGCAGCTGCCGCCGGAGATCGCCGACGAGATCGCGCCCAAGAACATCTTGATGATCGGCTCGACAGGCGTCGGCAAGACCGAGATCGCCCGCCGCCTGGCGCGGCTCGCCAAGGCGCCGTTCCTCAAGGTCGAGGCGAGCAAGTTCACCGAGGTCGGCTACGTCGGCCGCGACGTCGAGTCGATGGTGCGCGACCTGGTCGAGATCGCGGTCAGCATGGTCAAGGAGGAGAAGCGCGACTCGGTGCGCGAGGCGGCGGCGACGCGCGCCGAGGACCGCCTGCTGCAGCTGCTGGTGCCGCCGCGCCCGATCAGCAGCTACCTGAAGAGCGACCCCGAGGAGGACGACGAGGACGAGCTCGCCGCGACCCGCGAGAAGTTCCGCGACAAGCTGCGCTCGGGCGCGCTCGACCACCGGCGGGTCGAGATCGAGGTGGACGAATCCTCCTACCCCAGCCTCGAGATGTTCACGCCGCAGGGCGTCGAGGAGGTCGGCATCAACATCAAGGACATGCTGCCGGGCCTCTTCGGCCGCAAGAAGAAGCAGCAGGTGTCGGTGGTCGAGGCGCGCGAGATCCTGCAGCAGCAGGAGGCCGAGAAGCTGATCGACCGCACCCAGGTGGCCCGCGAGGCGCGGCAACGGGTGGAGCAGGGCGGCATGATCTTCCTCGACGAGATCGACAAGATCGCCGGCCGCGAGGGCGGGCGCGGTCCCGACGTCTCGCGCGAGGGCGTGCAGCGCGACCTGCTGCCGATCGTCGAAGGCACCAACGTCTCGACCAAGTACGGGATGGTCAAGACCGACCACATCCTGTTCATCGCCGCCGGCGCCTTCCACGTCAGCAAGCCCTCCGACCTGATCCCCGAGCTGCAGGGGCGCTTCCCCATCCGGGTCGAGCTCGATGCCCTGACCGAGCACGACTTCGTGCGCATCCTGACCGAGCCCGAGACCGCCCTGACCAAGCAGTACTCGGCCCTGCTGTCGACCGAAGGCGTCGCGGTCGAGTTCACCGAGGACTCTGTGGCCGAGATCGCCCGCCTGGCGGTCGAGGTCAACGCCACCACCGAGAACATCGGCGCCCGGCGCCTGTCCACCTTGCTCGAGCGGCTGCTCGACGAGGTATCCTTCGACGCCCCCGAGATGGCCGGAGTCCACGTCCGCGTGGACGGCGAGTACGTCCGGCGGGCTCTCTCCGACATCGTCAAGAACCAGGATCTCTCCCGCTATGTCCTATGACCTGATGGGGCGGGGCTGGACGGCTCGGCCGATCGCGCGAGCCGGCGGCCCCGGGATGAAGGCGCATTCGGCCCTGGCGGCGGCACTGGCCATCGCCCTGGCCCTGGCCGCCTGCGGCAAGGAAGGTCCGCCGACGCCGCCGCTGCGCGCGGTGCCGGCGCCGGTCAAGGATCTCGCCGTCCGCCAGCGGGGGACCCACGTGCTGCTGAGCTTCACCTACCCGCAGACCACGCCCGGCGGCGCCGCCTTGAACGGAGTCACCAAGGTCGAGGTCTACGAAGCGGTCCTGCAACCGCCGCCGCCGCTCAAGGCCCCGGCGAAGGCGACGGAGGAGAAGAAGCCGGGGAGCGCCAAGGCGGCCGGCGTCACGACGCCCGAGGCGGGCAAGGCCGGGGCCAAGACGGCGGCGACGGGGGCTGCGACCGCCGCCGAGCCGGGCGCGGCAGCCGCCGAACCGGGCGCGGCCGGCACGCCTGCCGGCGCGACGGCGGCCACCACCGGCAAGGCCGCCGCGGCGCCGGCCCCGGGCGCGGCCGCCGCTCCGAGCATGCCTTCGCCCCTCGATCCGCGGCAGTACGAGAGCCTCGCCAAGCTGCGGCTGACCTTGACCAGCAAGGACCTGGGCGCGGCGACGCTCGGCAACCAGCTGATCATCGACCTGCCGCTGCCCGAGCCGCTGCCGGCGGCGACCGCGACCGCGCCGGCGGCGGCGCCGGGACCGGCGACGGCGAAGGTGCCGCCGGGGACGACCACCGCGAAGGCGGCGGCAGGAGCCGCGACCGCCACTGCCGCCGCAGGCCTGACCCGCGACTACGCGGTGCGCGCTTACGGTCCGCAGGGCGACCGGTCCGCGTTCTCGAACCAGGCGCTGCTGATGCCGAAGGAGCCGCCGCAGCCGCCCGCAGCGGTGACGGTGACCCCCCAGGCCGACGGCATCCTGGTCGCATGGAAGCCGGAGCCGAACGGCGGCAGCTACGCCGTCTACCGGCGCGCCGCCACCGAGCGCTTCAGCAGCAAGCCGCTCGCCCTGGTCAGGGGCGGCGAGACCAGGCACCTGGATCAGACCGCGCGCTTCGGGCAGAGCTACATCTACTCGGTCACCACCGTGGATCCCAGGCAACCGCTGGTCGAGAGCGCCATCAAGGCCGAGCAGGAGATCCGTTACGTGGACGTCTACCCGCCGCCGGTGCCCGAGGAGCTGGTCGCCGTGGCGGAGGCCGGGCGGGCGCGCCTGGTGTGGCGGCAGAGCGAGGCGCCCGACCTCGCCGGCTACGTCATCTACCGCAAGGGCGCCACGGGCGATTGGGCGCGCCTCACCGCGAAGCCGATCGCGGCCACGAACTACGTCGATACCGCGGTCGTCGCGGGCCAGAGCTACGACTACCGGGTGACGGCGATCGACCAGGTAGGCAACGAGAGCGCTCCCAGCGCCGAGGTCCACGTGGCGGTCCCATGACCGCTTTCTTCAAGGTCTCAGGCAGCGGCAACGACTTCGTGGCACTGGCCGAGCCGGCGGCCGATCCGGCGCCCGAGCAGATCCTTGCCTGGTGCCGGCGGGGCGTCTCGCTCGGCGCCGACGGGGTGTTCGCGCTGCGCCGGACCGGGCCGCGCGCCAGCAGCGGCGGCGACGACGGCGGCGGCGGTGACGATGGCGATGGCGATGGCGATGAGAGCGGCGGCGGCGATGACGGCGGGGGTGCCGGCCGGGGCGCCGAGGTGTCGATGGCCTACTGGAACGCCGGCGGGGATGCCGCCGACCTCTGCCTCAACGGCACGCGCTGCGCGGCACAGCTCGCCTTCCACCTCGGCTGGGCGCGGCGCGAGGTGCGCGTCCACACTGCCGCCGGGGCGTTCCGCGCGCGACGCCTCGATGCGGAGCGCGTCGCCATCGAACTCGACGTCGAGGTGGCGGCGCCGCGCGAGCTGGCTGTCGAGCTCGACGGCACGCCGCGCGCGGGCTGGATGGTCACGGTGGGTGTCCCGCACTTCCTGCTGCCGTGGACCGGCGACCTCGACGCGGCGCCGGTCGTCGAGATGGGCCGCGCGTTGCGCTGGCACGCCGCCTTCCAGCCCGCCGGCACCAACGTCGATTTCGTCCGTTTCGCGGACAGCCGCCGGCTCGAGATCCGCACCTACGAGCGCGGGGTCGAGGACGAGACGCTCTCCTGCGGCACCGGCGTGGTCGCCGCCGCCGCGCTCGGCCTCGCTCTCGGCCGCCTCGGCGGACCGGTTACGGCAGGGACCCGCGGCGGCTTCGACCTCACCGTCGACCGGGACCCTGCCACGGGGCGCTTCACCCTCGCCGGCGACGCCCGCATCGTGGCCGCCGGCACCCTCCTCCCCGGGGCCTCCGCGGGGACCCCTTCGGCCGGGCCTCGGTAGGCGGGCTCTCCTTCACCCCACTCCGGCTGCAATTCCCTCCGGCCACCTCTTTTCCTCAAACAGAGGCGGTGGCGTTTTCCCCCCTTTCAGGTGCGATTCAGGACTTGGACGGCACCTCTCTGGTTGAGGCCAACTGCATGGACCTCGAAGTAAAAGTCGGAGGCTGCGATGAAGAAACCGCGCGAGATCAAGCGGCTGTTCCTCGGCCGCGAGACGTTGGCGAATCTCGATCGCCTGGATGGCTCTCAGCTCGACAAGGTGGCGGCTGGGACTGGAACGAACCTCTGCACCGGGGGTAGCTCCTGCACGATCCCCCGTTGCACGTGTCCGCCGCCGTAGCTCGCTCGCCGGGTAGCTGAACGGGAGCTCGGGATCGCTGACGGGCGAGGAAGGGTCTGCCCGCCCGCGGAGGGGCTCTGGTAAGCTGCGCGCCCATGGAGCGGAGAGGTGCCGGGGCGGCCGCGGGCCAACGGGCGGGCAAGCGGGAGTTCCCGCCGGTCGCCGACCAGATGGAGCTGCTGACGCGGGGCGCGGTCGATCTCGTCGACGAGGCGCAGCTGCGCGCCAAGCTCGAGCGCTCGGCGCGGACCGGCGTACCGCTCACCGTCAAGACGGGCTTCGATCCCTCGACGCCCGACCTCCACCTGGGGCACACGGTGCTGCTGCGCAAGATGCGGCACTTCCAGCAGCTCGGTCACCGCGTGGTCTTCCTGATCGGCGACTTCACCGCGCTCATCGGCGATCCCACCGGCAAGAAGACGACGCGCCCCCAGCTCTCCCCCGAGGAGGTGGAGGCCAACGCCCAGACCTACCAGCGCCAGGTCTGGAAGGTGCTGGACGAGCGGGAGACGGTCGTCGATCACAACAGCCGCTGGCTGCTGGCGCTCGGCTCGGCCGGCCTGGTGCGCCTGGCCGGGCGCTACACGCTGGCGCGCATGATGGAGCGCGAGGACTTCCGCACGCGCTTCGAGCAGAACCGCCCGATCCACCTGCACGAGCTGCTCTACCCGCTGGCGCAGGGCTATGACTCGGTGGCGCTGAAGGCCGACGTCGAGCTCGGCGGCCATGACCAGATCTTCAACCTGCTGGTGGGCCGCGACCTGATGAAGGAAGAGGGCCTCGAGCCGCAGGTGGTGCTGACCGTGCCGCTGCTCGTCGGCACCGACGGCGGCGACAAGATGTCGAAGAGCCTCGGCAACTCGATCGCCGTCGAGGACCCGCCGCACGAGATCTACGGCAAGGCCATGTCGATCCCGGACTCGCTGATGTGGGACTGGCTGCTGCTGCTCACCGACCTGCCGCGCCACGAGATCGAGCGCCGGCGCGCCGCCGTCGCCGCCGGCGATCTCCATCCGAAGAAGGTCAAGCAGGACCTGGCCCTCCGCCTGGTGGCCGACTACCACGGCGAGGAGGCGGCCCGCCAGGCCGAGGCGGAGTTCGCCAAGGTGTTCTCGGCCGGCGGCCTGCCGGACGAAGTGCCCGAGCACCAGCTGGAAGGCTCGCGCACCCTGCTGAAGCTGCTCTCCGAGACCGGCCTCGCACCCAGCAACGCCGAGGCGCGACGCCTGATCGACCAGGGAGCGGTCGCCATCGACGGCGCCCGCGCCGCCGACCCCTTCCACGAGCTGCCGCCTCGCGCCGAGCCCTACCTCTTCAAGGTGGGCAAGCGCCGCTTCGCCCGCGTGCGCATCCGCTGACCGGGGCCCCGTCTCGACACCCTTTCCTCGCCGGCCTGGCTTGGCGCCGGAGGCCCCCGGCCGCCTCGACCGCGACAACGCCGCTCTGAACTGGCATCATCTGGCCATGCCGCCGCGTCTCGCTTGCCGCCAGGGGCTGCCGCTCGCCCCGGTCCTCACTCTCTGCGCGGCGCTGGCCGCCTGCTCCGGGGCGCCCACCCCCGCGGTGAAGCCCGCCACGGTCACGGCGCCCGCGGCGGCGGTGACGCCGGCTGCCCCCGCGGCGCCCACCGCACCCGTCGCTGCAGCCTCCCCCGGCGCCCCCGGCGCCCCCATCCACCCCCTGCGCGCCTCGGTCGCGGCACTCGGCGGCACCCTGGACGTGGAGATCCGCGACCTGCCCCGCGCGGCGGCCGAGGCAGCCATCCAGGCCGCCGTCACCGAGGCCGGAGAGATGGAGCGCATGACCGACCCCGGCCGCGCGGACGGCGAGCTCGCGGCGCTCAACGCTGCCGCCGGCAAGGGACCGCGCCACGTCGACCCGCGCCTCTACGCCGCCCTCGCCCGCGCCCTCAACTACTGCCTCTGGTCCGAGGGCAAGGAAGGCCCCCTCGGCGGTGACCTCCACCGCCTCTGGGGCCGCGATTCCGGAATGCCCCTGTCCGCTCCCCCCTCATCCGAGCAGCTGAACCGCGCGGTCGCCGCCGCCGACTGCCAGCGCCTCACACTGAATGGCCGAGAGCAGACCGTCACCCTGGCCGCCGGCAGCGCCCTCGACCTCGTGGACTTCAGCACCGGCATGGCCGTCGACCGCGCCATCGAGGTCCTCCGCCAGCACGGCTCCGCCAACGCCTTCGTCCAGATCCGAGCCGTCCGCCGCGGCATCGGCCCCGGCCGCGACGGCCGCGGCTGGATGATCGACATCCCCATGATGGGAGGTCTCCGCGAGCCCCTCGGCCGCATCTTCCTGCGCGATCAATCCCTCGCCATCGCCACCATCGACGACCATCCCCTCATCGTCGCCGGCCAGCCCCGCCACCACTTCATCAACCAGCAGACCGGCCAGCCCGCCGAAGACGGCATCTTCGCCATCCTCGCCGTCACCGAGCTGGCCACCGACGCCCAGGCCCTGGCCGCCACCATGACCATCACCGGCAGCCAGGAAGGAGAGATGCTGACCGGCTCCATCCGCCCCCGCCCCTCCCTCCTCTGGCTCATGGGAACCGGCACCGGAGTGCCCCTCCTGGTCGAATACCGCTGGACCGAGGTGCCCAAGCGCTGAGGCTGAGGCTCGAGCCAGTTGTCGAATGCCTCTTGAAAACTGGGCTCTGGATTGCGAACCTCCTCTTGGAGGCGACAAGACCGCGAGAGACCGCTAAGCGCCTACGAGGCGTCACCAACCCCGAAGCGCCGCAGCTCGACCGCAATCGCCGGGAAGCGTTCAGCAAGGCGCCGGTCGGCGGTGACGAGGGGAACGCCCAGTTCCTCCGCCAGGGCTACAAATTCGCAGTCATAGGCCGACGCGCCTGATGCGCCGGCGAGCGCGAGGACTTTGGCGGTGTCAACGGGGAAGTCGGGTTCCGTGACCAGCGCCTCGGCCTCGCCGAACGCCGCCAGCGCATCACCGAGGGGCATCCCGCGGAAACGAATCTCCAGCACCAGCACGTTGCGGATCTCGCTGCGCCATAGCGCTGGTGCCACCCACTCTGGATCTCGCGCCAGTGCCGCGAGAGCGTTGATCGTGGACTGGCCCGGGATGGCCGCGTACGCCAAGACGTTGGTATCCACCACGATCATGGCCGCCCCTCGCTCTTCGCTCTCTCGAGAAGCTCGTCGTCGAGAGGCGGCAGGTCCCGGAGCCGCTCGTGGAGGCGCTGCAGGGAGGCGAGCGACTCCTCTGCGCTGCGACGCCGATGGCCCAAGCTGCGCTCGAGCAAGACGATCGCCTCGCTGTTGAGGCTCCGACGGTTCAGGCGGGCGCTCTCCTTGAGTCGCCGGTAGACCTCATCAGGCATGTTCTTGATCGTCAGAGCAGGCATGTCGGACCTTCGGGGAACCTTTGGGCAGCCATTTTGCCATCATTTTGGTTGCAAGTCTAGTTCGCCATCGCGTCGAATACCGGGTGCGGGCGGCTGCGCGACAAGCCAGGATCAATTGCTCAGAAGGCCGGATTCGGGACCGCCGGCCGGGCCGAAGTCCGGTTCGGCGACGCGGCCACGTGGACATACGGAGAGGATCGTGGCCCCCGACCATCTCCGTTGAGCCAGCACCTATCGGTCCCGGCGGGCCATCACCACGTACCAAGGCTGGGCAGACGGCGGGCTCTCCGCAAGTCTGTGTACATCCGCCAAATCGCTCACTCTTATTTCAGAATATCCGGCTCTTGCGAGCAGGTCGGCGACGGGCTCGACCCGCGCCCAACCCATGGCCGGCAGCGCCTCACGCGTCTGCTTCGTATAGTGCCGCTCGAAGAGCCCGGGCTCCTTCTCCGCCTCCGGTGTGTCTGTGTCTTCAACGAACCAGAATCCGTCGATCACCACAACACGTCCGCGCGGTCGCAAGAGCCGGCGCCAGTTTCCGAGCGCAACCTCCGGTTCCCGAAGGGTCCAGAGAAAGTGCCGGCAGACGATGGCGTCCACGCTCATCTCAGCCATTGCAGGCGCTACGGCGTCGCCGAGGCTGAAGGTGACGTCCAGGCTACGCCGTCCCGCCTCCATCCGAGCCTCGGCCAGCATGGTCGCCGAAAGGTCGAGGCCGGTCACCCGGTGTCCCAGGCTGGAAGCGATGAGAGCTACGAAACCAGTGCCGGTCCCGATGTCGAGCACGTCTGCGGGTGGCGGCGGTAGAAGCCGCTCAATGGCTCGGACCCAGGCTTCATTCTCAGGGCTCTCCCGGCGCGGTACGTTACCTGGGTGAGCCTCGTAGGCCGATGCAATGGTGCTCCAGAACGCTGTGATCCGTTGCTGGAGGTCGCTGTCGTTTCCTGGCACAGGCTGCACAACGCTCCTTCGGGCGATTGCTCAGCGTAACACCGGCGCACCGAGAGAGGGAGGAACGAGGCGTAGCTCACCGCCCCATCGCATCCTCTAGTGCATTCCAGGGGCAAGTCTCTCCCGGCGCCGGGCAGGCAAGGCGGCCGCCGCGAGCTCGCGGCGGCCGCCCTGGATCTCAGCGCGCGGCAGGCGGCGGCTCGGAGGTGCCGGGCCCTGGCGGCGCCGGCGGCGTGGGGGGCGTGGGGGGCGCCGGAGTCGCGTAAGGCGCCGGGGGAGGCGTCGACAGGACCGCTGCCGAGCTCGGCGGGGGCTGGCGGCGGAAGCGCTGCGGGCGGTTGGCGAAGATGGTGAGGATGGCGGCGCCGAAGCCCATGATCCAGGCCACGAGGCGGACGATCCCGCCGAAGAAGAAGAAGATCATGGCGAGGAAGTGCAGGAAGCCGCCGCCGATGGCCAGCAGATGCCCGACGAGCGAGAGCGAGTAGATGGCCAGCACGCCGACAACGGTGGTCAGGTAGGGGCCGCCGAGGTGCCAGCTGAAGCGGCCCTCGAGGACACGTCCCACCTGGTAGGCGACGCCGGCGAAGCCCACGAGCGCCGCGATGAACAGCCCGATGATCAGGAACGGCACCAGCGCCAGCAGGAGGCAGCCGATGATCGAGATGATCAGCACCAGCACCAGGGTTACCAGCGCCGGTATCACCAGGATCACGCCGAGGAAGCCGGATCCGAGCGTGGTCCATGGCTCGCCGGCGACCCGCGCTCGCACCTGCTCGAGGGCGTTCGGCGCCAGCAGCACCACCAGCGTGACGGCCAGCAGGAGCAGCAACAGCGTGGCCAGCGACCAGAACATGCGCAGCGAGCGGCCGACCAGCGGCGCCAGCAGCTCGTGGCCGTCGTCGATATCGATGTCGGGCCGTAGTTTGCTGACATCCGAGAGACTGCCGTGGACCACCGATCCAGGCGCGCGGATCACGGTGCCGCCGACCGCCCTGACGTCGCCCATCACCTCGGAGTGCGGGCCGAGATGAACGCTGCCGCCGACCGCGGTGACACTGCCGCCGACGCGCCCGTTGACCCGCACCGACCCACCGACCGCGGAGACGTCGCGGTTCACTTCGCCGTCGATGTGCACGCCGCCGCCGATCGTCACCACCTCTTCGGCGACCTCATCCTTGCCCACGGTCACCGGGCCGCCGAAGCGCACGCGGCTGCCGGAGCTCACCGCCGGCGGCGGAGAGGGCGGGGTCGGGGCCGTCGGCGGCTCCTCAGCGACCGGCGGCACCGGCGGGGTGGGCGCCGTGGGAGGCATCGGCGGCATCGGCGGCGTCGTACCGAGGCCAGTATCCTCGCGGCTCTCCGCATCGGCGCCCTGGGCGGCCGCAGGCCCGGCGGCGCTGCCGGGTTGGCCGGAGGACGAGGCCGTCGCCGCCACGTCGTGCGGCAGGCCGAACAGCGCCTGGCGATCGGCTGGGGAGAGCTCGAGCAGCTGCAGCAGCTGCGCAGCGCCGGCGTCCCGAAGCCACTCGCGCACCGCCTCGGGCATGACGCGTGCGCCGTTGATCATGATGGAGTCGCCGCTGACCTCGACCTCGTGGACCCCCGCGCGCACGGCGCGAGGCTTGAGCAGGACACCATTGTGAATACCGGTGACCTGGTAGAGCCGCTCGATCGAGTCGCGCAGCTCGCGCCGGGCGCCGGCGGACAGCGCCGCGCCGGCTGCCGGCCGGGAGGATGGGGGCGGCGACTGGGCCGCGCCGGGCGCCGGCAGGCATAGAACCAGGGCCAAGGCCAGCGCAGCCGCGGCCCATCCCCGGCAGGAAAGGCCGGGGTGACAAGCGCGCGCCGCACGGTGGCCGGCGCGGGCAAAGCGATCAGATGGGGTCCGCATAGACCCACCTCCTGTCACGTTGGATGAGGTCGACCAGACAGCGCGCGGCGAGGACGGACACCAGCAGGCTGGCGGCAGCCAGCGCCGCCATCGGCGGAGTCGCCAGCGGCTCCGCCACCGCCCTGACCAGGAGCACCAGCGTGTCGCCGAAGTCGACCACGTCGGCCAGCCACTGGCCGGCGGCGATCACTCCGTCGACGCTGGCTTGCAGCAGGCCGGCGATGCTCGTCGCTCCGAGCCTGGCGGCCATTGCCGCGGCCACCCCGGACGCCGCCGGCAGGCCGAGCAGCGCGAGCAGCGCCACCGCCGCGGTCACCGCGGCCGCCGCGACCGCGGGAACCGTGGGCAGGCCCCACGCGAAGCGGCCTGGCAGCGCCCGCCACCCCAGCCAGCGACGGGCAGGCGCCCGCCCCGCGCGCGCCAGCACGCGGTCGGCGAAACCGGGCGGCGGCGCCGGCCGCGGCAGGCCGACGAGCAGCTCGGCGAAGGCCGCTTCGGCCGCGAGATCGGCCGCGGCGTCGGCGTCGACGCCGGCGGCGTCGGCGGATCGCTCGGCGGCAAGCCAGCGGTCGAGCGCATCCATCGCACCGGGCGCGTCGGGGGCGCCAAGCGCCTCGTGCACGACGAGCGCGTCGGGGGAGCCGGAGGCGTCGGGCGGTGGTTGGAAGCGGGGCATCGTCGTCACACTTTCGTCACTCTACTTCGCATCCCACCCTACGGCTCCTCGTGCGACAGGGTTTCGGCAGCGCCGCCGGCGCCGTCCGCGGCCGCTCCCGCCAGGTCCCTTTCCCTGCCGGCGGAACCGGGGCCGGCGGCGGAGCCCCATCCCGCGGCGCGCATGGCTTCCGCGAGCTCCTTGCGGGCGCGGTGCAGGTTGGTCTTGACCGTGCCGGCCGGCAGCCCGAGCACCTCGCAGATCTCCTGGTACGCCAGCCCTTCCACATAGCGCAGCACCACCGCCTCGCGATACTCGGGGCGCAGGCGGGCGATGGCCCGCTCGAGCGCCCGCGCCATGTCGCGCCGCTCGGCCGCCGCCGCGGGGCTCTCGGCGGAAGTGTCGGCAAGCACGGCCAGGAGCCCGCCGCCGTCCTCCTGCTCCGCCGCCAGGGGCACGGTGTCCAGCTGGGCGCGGCGCAGGTGGTCGATGGTGGAGTTGTGCGCGACCTTGAACAGCCAGCTGGCGAACTTGCGCCGCGGGTCGTAGGAGCCGAGGTGGCGATAGGCCTTGACGAAGACCTCCTGCGCCAGGTCCTCCGCCGTCTCCGCGTCGTGGACCATGCGCAGGATCAGGGCGTAAACCGGGCGCTCGAAACGCAGCACGAGATCCCGGAATGCCTCCTCGGATCCACGAAGCGCGCTCGCCACCAGCTCGGCATCGGTCGGCATTATCTCAGTTCCCGCCACCCGCGTGATACGCGGCGCCAGCAGGCATGTTTGTCGGGGCGTGCCGTCTGGAACCGATTCGGCTAGACTCGCCGGCGATCTCCTCATGCTCGCCTCTTCTCAGCGGGAGGACTCGCAAATGCGAAAGCTGCTGCTCGGCGCTCTGCTCATCTCCTCTGTCCTGCTCGCCCCGGCCGCGGCGCCGGCCGCCGCCGCGACGCTCGCGGGCGTCGCCCTGCCCGACAAGGCCGAGGCCGGCGGGCAGGCCCTGGTGCTCAACGGCTTGGCGCTGCGTACGAAGTTCTTCATCAAAGTCTACGTCGGCGGCCTCTATCTGCCGGCGAAGGAGCACTCGCCGGCCAAGATCCTGGGCGCCGACACGCCGCGGCGCATGGTCCTGCACTTCGTCTACAGCGTCAGCGCCGCGCAGATGTGCGATGCCTGGAACGAAGGGCTCGCCGACAACTCACCCTCTGCCCCCGGCGAGGTCAAGGCAGGCTTCAAGACGCTCTGCACCTACATGGAAGCCATCCCGAAGGGCAATGAGATGGTGCTGACCTACGTCGCGGGGCAGGGGACCCAGGTCGAGGTGAACGGCAAGAACAAGGGCACGCTGCCGGGCAAGCCCACGGCCGACGCCATCCTCTCCACCTGGATCGGGCCGCACCCCGGGCCTGGCGAGGACTTCAAGAAAGGCGTCCTGGGCGCCGCGCGGTAGCTGGCCGCGAAGCCGGAGCCGGAGCCGGAGCCGGAAGGCGCCCGCGCGCCTCCGAGGATCCAGAGCATAAAAAGAGGAGCGCCGCTAGGCGCTCCTTTTCGGGAGGGATGAGAGGAGGAGCTTTGCCTCCCCGCATCGAGGAGGCTATCCCGACTTATTGATTGTTGTCAATATGGGAAATAACTACGAACACCCCGCCCGGGTACCCGGCCCGATGAACCGGGCCGAGGAACGGTCGTAGCGGGAGTCATCGTCTCGCCAGAAGCGTGGCCACGATCACTGCCGCCAGCACCACGCGGTACACCACGAACACCGTCAGGGGGCGGCGGCGTAGCCAGTCCAGCAGCCAGCCGATGACCAGGTACCCGCCCGCCCCCGACACCACGATGGCGATCAGGATGGGGATGATCTGGCTCCACAGCTCGCCGGTCTGCCACAGCTTCAGCAGGTCGTGGCCGCCCGCCAACACGCCGACCGGGATGAAGAGGAGAAACGCGAAGCTCGCCGCCGCCGGCCGGGTGAAGCCGAGCAGCAGCGCGGCGGTGATCGTGATGCCGGAGCGCGAGGTCCCCGGCACCAGGGCGAGCGCCTGTGCCAGGCCGATGAGCAGCCCGGCGCCCACGCCGAGGCTGGCGAGGTCGCGCTGCTGGCGTCCCGCGCGGTCGGCCACGAGCAGGACCAGGCCGTAGACCAGCGTGGTGCAGGCGATCAAGGCCGGCGAGCGGAGGTGGGCCTCGATGGTCTTCTCGAGGGCCAGGCCGGCCAGGGCCGCCGGGATCGTTCCCACGATCAGCGCCCATCCCAGCCGGCGCGGGTCGAAGTCGTGGCGCCCCGGCGCGCCGGTGAAGAAGCCGGTGACCAGGTCGACCAGCTCGTGGCGGAAGTAGGCCACGACGGCGAGCATGGTCCCGAAGTGGGCGGCCACGTCGAACGACAGGCCCTGGTCCGGCCAACCGAGGAAGTAAGGAACCAGGATGAGATGGCCGGACGAGCTGATCGGCAGGAACTCGGTCACCGCTTGGACCAGCGACAGGACGACGGCTTGGAATGGGGTCAAGATGGCCTCCAGGGATGGCGGGGTCCGGTTTCAGGCTCGAACGATCGCGCGGCGGCGATTGTATATACTTCCCGCCGGCCGCCGGCGACACCGCTCCAGCGCACCGCGCCGCGCCGCCGGGCTTGCTCCACCCATGCAAACACTCCTCGTCACCGGCGGCGCCGGGTTCATCGGCTGCAACTTCGTGCGGCTGGCCCTTGCCGAGACCGACGCCAGGGTGATCGTGCTCGACAAGCTCACCTACGCCGGCAGTCTCGAGAACCTGGCCGACGTCTGGGGACAGCCGCGCCTCCGGTTCGTCGCCGACGACATCGCCGACCGCGCCGAGGTGCGCCGCCTGTTCGCCGAGGAGCGCCCTTCGGCGGTGATCAACTTCGCCGCCGAGAGCCACGTCGACCGCTCGATCGACGACGCCAGCGACTTCATCCACACCAACGTCGTCGGCACCTTCGAGCTGCTCGAGGCGGCGCGCCAGCGCGGGTCGAGCGGCGACGATTTCCGCTTCGTGCACGTCTCGACCGACGAGGTCTACGGCAGCCTGGGGCCGACCGGCGCCTTCACCGAGACCACCGCCTACGCGCCGAACTCGCCCTACGCGGCGTCGAAAGCCGCCGCCGACCACCTGGTGCGGGCCTACCGCGAGACCTACGGCCTGCCCGCGCTGATCACCAACTGCTCCAACAACTACGGTCCCTACCAATATCCGGAGAAGCTGATCCCGCTCATGGTGCTGAACGCCGTCGAGGGGCGGCCGCTGCCGATCTACGGCGACGGCGGCAACGTCCGCGACTGGCTGCACGTCGAGGACCATTGCCGGGGGCTGCTCGCCGCCCTGCGCCATGGCCGGCCCGGCGAGAAGTACAACCTCGGCGGGCGGAGCGAGCGAACCAACCTGCAGATCGTCGACCAGCTCTGCGCGGTGCTGGACCGCGAGCTGCCGGCCGTCGCCAACCCGGCGCTCGCGGCGCGCGGCGCCGCCTCCTACCGCGACCTGAAGAGCTTCGTCGCCGATCGTCCGGGGCACGACCGCCGCTATGCCATCGACGACAGCAAGGCCCGGCGCGAGCTTGGCTGGGAGCCGCGGTACGACTTCGACGCCGGCATCGCCGCCACGGTCCGCTGGTACCTCGACCATCGCGCCTGGTGCGAGGCGGTGCAGGCCGACCGCTACCGCCGAGAGCGCCTGGGCCTGGGCACCCTCACGTGAAGGCCACTCCGACCGCCATCCCCGGCGTCGTGGTGATCGAGCCGCAGGTCCGGCGCGATGGGCGAGGCTTCTTCCTGGAGACCTTCCACCGCCGCAAGTTCGAGGCGCTGGGTCTCCCCGGCGAGTTCGTGCAGGACAACCACGCGTTCTCGGCGGCGCGTGGCACCTTGCGCGGCATGCACGCGCAGCTCCACCACCCGCAGGGCAAGCTGGTGCGGGCGGTGATCGGCGAGGTCTTCGACGTCGCCGTCGACCTGCGGCCGGACTCGCCGGCTTTCGGCCGTTGGGTGGGGGAGGTGCTGTCCGAGGAGAATTTCCACCAGCTCTACGTGCCGGCGGGCTGCGCTCACGGCTACCTGGTCTTGAGCGACACGTCCCACGTCGAGTACAAGTGCACCGCCGTCTACGACCGGGCGGACGAGATCGGCCTCGCCTGGGACGACCCCGAGGTCGGGATCCGGTGGCCGGGGGGAACGCCGCTGGTCAACGAGCGCGACGGTACCTGGCCGCGTCTCGCCCAGCTGCGGCCGCTGCTCGCGCCCTACCGCGGCTTGATCGCAGGGACGGGCACCACGACCGGTGCCGCGGGCGTCACCGAACCCGCTCCCTAGCGTGGCGACGCCGCGCGAGCCCGGTGCAGCCATGACCGAACGGCGCCTCTTCGGCGATCGCGATCTGCAGCAGATGGAGCGCCTGGGGCTCGCGCCCGAGGAGGCGCTGCGCCACGTCGAGCTGTTCCGGAACCCGCCGCCCTACACCCGCGTGCTGCGCCCCTGCACGCTCGGCGACGGCATCCGCGCCATCGCCGCCGAGGACGAGCCGGAGCTCACGGCGCGCTACGACGAGGCCGCCGCCGGACGCATCCACAAGCTCGTGCCCGCCTCGGGCGCGGCCTCGCGGATGTTCCAGCCGCTCCTCGAGCACCTCGAGCAGCTCGAGCAGCTCGAGCGGGCCGCCGGCCCGGCTGCCAGCCTGCACGGCAGCCGCGGGAGCGGCGCGCCACCACCTCCCGCCGAGGTGCAGACGTTCTTCGACGAGCTGGCCCGCTTCGCCTTCTTCGAGGAGCTGGCGGCGGCCGCCACAGCCCGCGGGGTGCGCCTCCCCCTCTCCTCCCCCGCTTCCGAAGTCGGGAGCGGCGGCCTGCCGCCCGCGGATCGCCGCATCGTGCTGGCTTGCCTGCTCACCGCGGAGGGACTCGACTACGCCGAGCGGCCGAAAGGGCTGATCCTGTTCCATCGCTACCCGGACGGCCCGCGCACGTCCTTCGAGGAGCACCTGGTGGAAGCCGCGGAATACGCGCGAGACCGCGACGGCGTCTGCCGCGTTCATTTCACCGTGTCGCCGCGGCACGAGGCCGGCTTCCGGTCGCTGCTCGCGGCGCGCGGCGCGGCGCTCGAGCGGCGGCTCGGCTGCCGCTTCGCGGTCGGCTTCTCCCACCAGCGCCGATCGACTCATACCCTGGCGGTCGATCTCGAGCACCGCCCCTTCCGCCTGGCCGACGGCTCGCTGCTGTTCCGGCCCGGCGGGCACGGCGCGCTGCTCGACAACCTGCAGCAGCTGGCCGACGACGGCGCCGGCGTCGTGCTGCTCAAGAACATCGACAACGTGGTGCCGGACCGCCTGAAGCCGGGGCTCACGCGTTGGAAGAAGCTGCTCGGCGGCGTCCTGGTGGCCTACCGCGAGCGCGCCAGCCGCCTGCTCGAGGGGCTGGACGCCGTCCTGCCCGACGAGGAGCTGATCGACGAGGCCGCTCGCTTCGTCGAGCGCGAGCTCGCGCGCCGGCTGCCGGCGGCCTTTGCCGCCGCGAGCCCGGCCGAGCAGCGCCGCCTGCTGGTCGCGGCGCTCGACCGCCCGCTGCGGGTCGCCGGGGTGGTGCGCAACACCGGCGAGCCGGGCGGCGGTCCCTTCTGGGTCGAGGGGGCCGGCGGCGAGGTGTCGCTGCAGATCGTCGAGACGTCGCAGATCGGCCCGGAGCCCGACCAGCAAGCGGCGCTCGCCGCCTCGACTCATTTCAACCCGGTCGACATGGCCTGTTCCCTGCACGACCGCGCCGGCCGCCCCTACGAGCTCGCGCGCTACGTCGATGCGGCGACGGTCTTCATCGCCGCCAAGTCGCACGAGGGGCGCCCGCTCAAGGCGCTCGAGCGCCCGGGCCTGTGGAACGGCGCCATGGCGGGCTGGAACACCGTCTTCGTCGAGGTGCCGAACTCCACCTTCGCCCCGGTCAAGACCGTCCTCGACCTGCTCCGCCCCGAGCATCAGGGCGGCTGAGGCGGCGACCCCTCAGGGCGACCGGGGCGCCGGCGCCTCGCCGGGGCGCGGCAGGACGTCCGGCCACCAGCCGTGCGGGTCGCCGAGCGGCCAGGGACAGGTGTCCTGGATGTGCAGCTCGTGCAACATCGGCGAGTCGCCGATCAGCGGGAAGACGACGGTCTCGAGGCCGCGGCAGCGGTAGTCGGGGGTGCCGAAGGCGATGCCCACAGCGAGCACGATCTCGAGGACGGCATAGGCTGCCGCGCCGGCCAGCACGCGGGCGGCGTGGCGCGTGCGCAGCAGCAACCCGGCGTAGAGGGTGAGCGGCAGCACCGCGGCGTGGAAGAGGCTGAGGCCCTGCCAGTACATCATGGTGGTGGGCGAGACGGCGTAGACGACCGCCGCGGCGACGAAGGTCAGGACGACGTAGCCCTGCAGCCAGGCGCGGCCCGAGGCGGTCGCCGGCAGGCGCGGCAGGCGCAGGAGGCGCGCCAGGCGCTCGAGGCGCCCGAGGCGGGGCGCCGCCGCCGGCTCTTCGTGCTGCCGCGCGCGCCGGCGCCAGCGCCGCCAGAGCCAGAGGTTGGCGAGCAGCGGCAGCGCAACCGTCGCCGGTCCGACGCCCTCGGTCAGGGCCCGGAAGAACGGGCTGAGGCGGCGGTCGGCGGCGGCGCCGAACGCCTCGGTGAAGTCGAACAGGCCGCTCCTGCCGGCCAGGGAGAGCGACGAGTAGCGCAGCCAGTAGAAGATGCCGCGCGGCAGCGAGAAGAGCAGGCCGCGGCCGGGGAAGCCCTTGTGGACCTCGGCGAGCATGGCCGGGTGGGCGATCACCTCCCAGGCCCAGGGCACCAGCGGCAGGGCGCCGAGCGCCGCGCCCAGCACCGCTCCGCCGGCGTGCGGGCGCAGGTAGCCGCGCCACCAGAGCAGCGCCGAAGCCGTCGCCAGCAACAGGAACGAGGGATGGATCTGCATCCCCAGCACCAGCGTCGCGGTGTGCAGCAGCGTGGCCGTGAGATCGGGCGCGCGGCGCAGCCGCCAGGCGGTGGCCAGGTGCACGGCGCCGCCGAGGAAGAGGTAGTTGGGGTTCCAGAGGAAGGTCCCGAAGTAGAGCTGCCAGGGGCTCAGCCAGTAGAGGATGGCGAACGGCAGCCGCTCCCACGGCGAGACGATGCGCGCCAGGGTGCGGTCGAGCACCAGGAAGGCCGCCAGGTGGCAGAGCGCCACCGCCGCGGTGGCGGCGCGGTGATCGCGCCACAGCAGGAGCGGCAGGCCGACCAGCAGGCTGGTGATCCCGCCCGGCGCCTTGCCGCCGGTCGACAGCGGGTTGCCGAACCACACCATCTGGCGCCGCGTCGCCAGCAGCCAGCCGCGCGCCAGCAGGTTGAGCTGATCGCCGCCGACCTGGCTGCGCGCCACCATCAACGCCGCGAGCCCGAGGCCGGCGGCGAAGCCGATCCAGATCCATCGCTCGGCCGCACGCCGCGACAGGCTGAACCCGGGGGGCCGCCCCGCGGGCGACCCGGTCTCAGGGCCGCCGGCGGTCAAGCCCGCACCGGCGCGGCGGCTGGCTCATCCTCGGCATCGGCCAGGGCGAGGCAGAACGGAATCATCAGCGCGAAGAGCGCCAGGCGCTTGACCTCCGCGTCGCCCCAGTTGTTCTCGAAGAGGCCCGCGAGGTTGAAGGCGAGCAGCGCCAGGACGCTGCCCAGGTAGAGCTCGGCGCGCCCGCCGGCGAGCCCGCCTTCCTCCCGGTACCGCCGCAGCGCCAGCCGCACGCCGGCGATCATCATCCACAGGTAGGCCCCGAGCGAAGGCAGGCCGCGCTCGGCAGCCATCTCGAGGAAGCTGTTGTGCAGGTGCGGCACCGAGTAGCGGGGGGCGGTCGGCTGACGGTAGATCTCGTAGCGGTGATCCACCATGTCGGGACCGAGGCCGACGAACGGCCGCTCCGCGATCATGTGCAAGCCGGCGTCGAGCATGCACAGGCGGTCGTAGTTCGAGGGGTCCCGCAGGTCGAAGATCGAGGAGGCGCGGCGCAGCACCGATGCCGGGGCCGACAAGAACGCGGCCAGCAGCGCCAGGGCGCAAACCGCCGCGTAGCGCCGCCCGCGGTGGCGCGGCTCGCGGGGCGGCTCGGGCCGCTCGGGCCGCTCGGGCCGTTCAGGCCGCTCGCCGGCGGGTCCGCGCTGTCCACGAGCTCCACGACGCCCGTAGACGGCGAGCAGGCAGAGCAGCGAGCCGCCGAGCGCCACCCACGCCCCCCGGGTCATCGTGCCCATCAGCGCGACGTTGATCAGCGCCAGCGCGACCCAGCGCCACACGCTGCGCGCGGCGCGGCCGCAGACCATCTGCGTCACCAGCAGGACGTCGCAGATCAGCAGCACTCCCGAGAAGGTCATGTAGTGCGAGAACGGGCCCCGGATGCGCTGATCGAGCTCGCCGAAGCCCATCCACAGGTATTGCGACAGGCCGCGCAGGGCGAGCAGGGCGGCCACCGCGATCATGCCGTCGATCAGCCGCCGCAGCTCGCGCTCGCCGCGCACCAGGCCGGGCCCGAGGTAGAGCGTGGCCATGGCGAAGGTCTCGCCGAAGCTGAAGAGGCTGGTGTGCACGTCGTACGACAGCAGGATCGAGGCGGTGAGGAAGACCAGGTAGAACCCCATCGGCAGCAGCACCGGCTGCAGCACCCGCCAGCGCACGCGGCGCTCCGCCAGCGCGCGCGGCGCGAGCGCGAGCGTCAAGCCGAGCAGGATGTTGGAGAGCGCGAGGGCGAAGACGGTGAAGAGATGCAGCGCATAGCCGGCGAAGGCGAAGCGCCGCCAGCGGCCGTCTCGCCCGCCCTCGGCCGCCACGGCGGGGGCGGTCTCGGCAGTCCCGGCGGTCCCGGCGAACCACGCCGACGCCGGAGGTGAGCAGGCGCCGGCCGGCGACGACGGCGGGACCGCCGCCGCCAGCCTCCCGCCGGCGCCAATCCCGCTGTCAACTTCGTAGGCCATGGCGCGGTCCAAACCTTATCTCGGCCAGGTGGCCTTGTCATCCGCTGCCTGCCACGGGGCCGGCGAGCGGTAGTGGCGACCCGTGGCAGTTCAGACCTCACCCGGTGCTAGAGTGCGCGCGTGTCAGGCGGCCAGGCAGCGCAAGCCGGCGACCCGTGCGCAGGGCCGGCAGCGGCGGCGCGGCGGCCAGCGCCGGCGAGCTGGATCGGGTGGGCGGGGGCGGCGCTCGCCGCCGCGGCGGTGTCTTTCGCCGGCATCGGCTCGCACTCCCTCTGGACCCCCGACGAGCCGCGCGACGCCGCGGTCGGCAAGGCGATGTGGGCCAGCGGCGACCTGGTGGTGCCGCGCTTGAACGGCCGCCCGTTCCTCGAGAAGCCGCCGCTCGCCTGGTGGGCGCAGGCGGCGGGCTACCAGGTCTTCGGCATCTCGGACGCCGCGGCGCGAGTGACGCCGGCGCTGTTCGGCACGCTCACCCTGCTCGTCACCTTCGCCCTCGGCAGGCGGCTCGGCGGGACGCGGGCCGGATGGCTGGCGGCCGGCGCGCTTGCCAGCACCGCCGAATTCAGCGAGGACATGGGCCGGGCGATCGTCGATCCGGCGCTGGTGCTCATGGTCACCTTGGCCTACGCCGGGTTCGTCGTCCTGGTCACCCCGCGGCCGCTGGAGACCCAGGGTGGCGAGCCGCCGGCCGGCAAGCGGGCGGCGCTCGGGCGCCGCGGTGCCGGTACCGGCGCCGGTACCGGCGCCACCCTGCTGATCGCCCTCGCCGTGCCGCTTGCCTTCCTCGCCAAGGGGGTGGTCGGGATCGGCCTCGCCCTGGCGCCGCCGGTCCTCGACCTGCTGCTGGCCGCCGCCGGCGCCGCTCGGCGGGAGGGCGCCGCCGGGCGGGGAGGCGCTGCCGGCCCGGGGCACGGCTGGAGGCACGGCTGGCGTGACACGGCGCGATTGCTGGCGCCGCTGGCGCTCGTGGGCGTGCCGCTGTTCGCGGCGATCGTGCTGCCGTGGGCCGTCGCCCTGCTGCGCGAGGGCGGTTGGGCTGCCGTGCGCGAATGCCTCGTCGGCAACACCGTCGGCCGCCTGCTCTCGACCGCGGCCGGGCGCACCTACGGTCACCGCCAACCCTTCTGGTACTACCTGCCGGCCGGCGCCGCCGCGCTGCTGCCCTGGACCCTGGCCTTGCCGGCGATGCTCCTCGGCAGCGGCAAGGTTCAGGGCGCCGGCAGTGGGAACCGGACCCACTACCAGGTCGGCGCGGCCGGGGGCGAACCGCAGGCCGGGGTCTCGGCCGGCCGCGCCGGGGCGGAACGCGCCGCGAACGAGACCGGGCGGCGCCTGCTGGTCGCCTCCTTCTTCATCGGGCTCCTGCTGCTGTCGCTGGCTGCCAGCAAGCGCTCGCTCTACCTGGTGCCGCTGCTGCCTGCCCTCGCCGTCCCCGTCGGCCTGTGGCTCGATCGGCTGTCTCTCGGTTCTGAGGAGAGCTCCGGTTCGCGGTGGGACCGGCCGACCGCCCTGCTGCTGCTCGCCCTCGCGGCGCTCCTGCCGGTCGTCCTCTGGATCGGCGCCTGGGCGGCGGCGGCAGGGGCTTTCCACGGCTTTCCGGCGGCACCGCTGCGCGCCGAGCTGGCTTCCGGCCGCCTGGCGGTGGCCGGCGTCGTCGCGGTCGTCGCCGCCGCGCTGCTCCTGCTGCGCTTCGTGCGGCACCTGCGCGCGGGCACGATCCCGACCGGACCGTGGCTGGTGGTCCCCTTCCTGGCGCTTGCTCTCGTCTACCAGACTGCCGTCAAGGCCGCGGTCGATCCGCTCAAGAACCTCCATGACCTCACCGCCGCCATCGCCCGGCTCGATCCCGGCCCCGGTCCCGTGGCCGCCTATCGCCCCAGCGAGACGACCGCCGGCATCGTCAACTTCGACCTCGACCGGACCGTGCTGCCGCTCACAGCCCCGGCCGAGGTGGCTGCCTACTTTGCCAGCCACCCGCGCGGCCGCCTGGTCCTGTCTCTCGATGCCTGGCGCCACCTGCCGGCATCGCCGCGCGCGGGCCTGCGCCTGCTGTACGACGAGACGCCGACCAAGGCCTCGCCCTTCGCCATCGCCGCTTCGGGCGAGCGGTAGCCCCAGGCGCCCGGTAGCCCGGGCTGCCGCCACGCCGGCGCCGCACCGCGTTCCGCGTGCTGAGCACCGCTTGGTGCTCGTCACCGTCAGCTTGGCCGAGCCGCATGTCGATTCCGGGGCGCCTCGTTCGACGTACAGTTAGAGCGAGGGTTCCCATCTGGCCGCCACCGTCCGGAGGCCCCGCTCCCAACCACGAGGAGACACGACAATGCGATTCATGGTCCTGATGATCCCTGGCGACAAGAAGTTCGAGGCGGGCGTCCTCCCGGACGAGAAGATCATCGCCGCGATGATGAAGTACAACGAGGAGCTGGCGAAGGCCGGCGTGCTGCTCGCTCTGGACGGGCTCCATCCGAGCTCCAAGGGCGCCCGCATCCGCTTCGCGGGCGGGAAGCGCACCGTGACCGACGGACCCTTCACCGAGGCGAAGGAGTTGATCGGCGGCTACTGGCTGTGGCAGGTGAAGTCGAAGGAAGAGGCGATCGAGTGGGCCTCCCGCTGCCCCGCCCTGGACGGCGACGTGCTCGAGATCCGCCAGGTGTACGAGGCGGCGGACTTCGGTCCCGAGGTCGCGCGCCAGGAAGCCGCGCTGGTCGAGCAGATCGACCAGCGCATGGACGAGAACAAGCGGCGCCCGGCACCGTAAGAGAGGAGCACGAACCGAAAGACCGGCGATGGGAGCGAACACGACGCATCGCGCGATCGAGGCGGTCTGGCGGATCGAGTCGGCCAGGCTCATCGCCGCCCTGGCGCGCATCGTGCGCGACGTCGGTCTCGCCGAGGAGCTCGCGCAGGACGCCCTCGTCGCCGCTCTCGAGCAATGGCCGGAGTCGGGCGTCCCGGAGAGACCGGGCGCCTGGCTCATGGCCACCGCGAAGCATCGTGCGATCGACCTGCTCCGCCGCGGCAAGCGGCTCGAGCGCAAGCACGAAGAGCTGGGGCACGAGCTCGCGGCCAGGCTGGAGCTGGCCGAGCCGGATCTCGTCGCCGCGATCGACGACCCGGTCGGCGACGATCTGCTGCGCCTTGTCTTCATCTCCTGCCACCCCGTGCTCTCGACCGAGGCGCGGGTCGCGCTCACGCTGCGCCTGCTCGCGGGTCTCACGACCGAGGAGATCGCGCGTGCCTTCCTCGTCCCGGAGGCGACCGTCGCCCAGCGCATCGTCCGCGCCAAGCGGACGCTCGCCGTGGCCCGCGTCCCCTTCGAGGTCCCCCGCGGAGAAGAGCTGGCCGCCCGCCTGGCGTCGGTGCTCGAGGTGGTCTACCTGGTGTTCAACGAGGGCTACGCGGCGACCGCCGGCGACGACTGGCTGCGGCCGGCCCTCTGCGAAGAAGCGCTCCGCCTCGGCCGCATCCTGGCCGAGCTCGCGCCGCGCGAGCCGGAGGTCCACGGCCTCGTCGCGCTGATGGAGATCCAGGCATCGCGCGCGGGCGCACGGACCGGCCCTGCGGGAGAGCCCGTCCTGTTGCTGGACCAGGACCGCGCCCGCTGGGACCTCGTCCTCGTCCACCGCGGCCTCGCGGCGCTCGAGCGTGCCGAAAAGCTCGGCGGCGCCTTCGGCCCCTATGCCCTCCAGGCCGCGATCGCGGCCTGTCACGCGCGAGCGCGAAGCGCAGAGGAGACCGACTGGGCGCGGATCGCGGCGCTCTACGACGCGCTCGCCCAGCTCGCGCCGTCGCCGGTCGTGGAGCTGAATCGAGCGGTCGCGATCGCGATGGCCTTCGGGCCGGCGGCGGGCCTCGCGCTGGTCGACGAGTTGGCGTCGGAGCCCCTGCTCGAGGGCTATCACCTCCTGCCGGGCGTGCGCGGCGACCTGCTCGCGAAGCTCGGCCGCTTCGAAGAGGCGCGAGCGGAGCTCGAGCGCGCCGCGTCGCTCGCCCGCAACGCCCGCGAGCGCGAGCTGCTCCTCGACCGCGCCGCCGCCTGCGCCCGCGGACCGGCGGCGCCGCATGGCTAGCCGTAGCGCCTGCGATGGACCGCTGCTTCGGCTAATGCCGTTCAGGCTGGCACCGACGGCATGAAGGGATTGACCAGCTCGATGCCGCAGTCGAGGAAATCACGGACGCTGCGGGTGGCAACAGCGAATCTGTGCAGGCGGGCAAGCGCGGCGATCTGGCCATCAGGCACACTGCACCATTATTTCCGATGCCTCACGGATCATCTCCTCCGACTGCGGGTCAAGCTGGCTTGGAGGGATTCCTGCAGGCCAGGGCGCTCACCTTGGCGATTTCGTCGAAGTGATCGTCAACGTGGAGAAGCTCGGCCCGGGCGCGAATCGCGTTTGCAGCGATGATCAGGTCGGTCGCGGGTACTGTGCGTCCGCGGCGCCGCAGGTCGAAGCCGATGCTTGCCGCGAGATCGAAGTCCCCCTCTTCCAGCGCGAGGCGGTGGAAGGCGCCGAAACTCGCAAGCAGAGCCCTCCGCTCGCTCTCGTCAGCCGCGAACCCGACGACCTCGACGAAGACGATGCCATTGACTGCCAGCGCGTCTTCAGTGATCGCCGCAGCCACGGCTTCCTGAACGGCGGTTGAACCTCCCCGCCGGTAGTATTCGATCAGGGCCGAGCTGTCAGCGACGATCATCCCTCTTCCCGCAGGCGTCGCAGCTCAGAAAGGTCGCCCAGCAGTTGGAATTGACCGCGCTGCTGGAGCGCCTGAGCCAACCGCCGGCGCCGCACCGCCTCCTCCAACGCGGTCCGGATGGCCTCGGCACGAGTCTCGGCGCCGAGCGCTTCCTTTGCCTCTTCCAGCAAGGCGTCATCGATGGTGACGGTCATCCGGCTCACAATGCACCTCCACGATACACCGGTAGCATACACCACTTACCGTCACCGCTCGGGCTCACCACTGACCCGAGGCAAGGAATCCCGCTGCCTCAAGGCCACGCACCTCAGAGCCCACCGGAGCCGACCTCGCATCACTTACTCGGCGAGGCCGGATTCCTCGCCACGACTACCCCATGAGCCCACCCCCCGGCGGCGCCGGTTCACGGTTTCTCGGCAGCGGCCAGCACCACTCTTCCGGCGCGCCCGGGCACCTCGCCGTATTCGATCTCCCCTGCCTGCGCCCGCCCCCTTGCCTCCGCCGCCAGCTCGCCGACCGTCCGCGTCGCCACGCCCAGCTCGCGGTGGCGGCGGAGAAGCTCCTGGAAGAGGCCGCGGTAGGCCAAGCCCTCGGTCTCGGCGTGGATGGTCAGGACCTCGTCGTGACCAGGGCGATACCTTGCGACCAACCTGCTGACGTAGTTGCCGGGCGTGATGCCCTCGCGGCCCAGCTCCTCGTCCAGGGTCGGCAGGGTGGTGGGGACCTCTAGGGTGGCCAGGGTCCGGCCGGCGACCCGCGGGTAGAACGGGGCGGCGGCGCCGCGCGAGACGGACAGGTAGTCGAAGCCGCGGGCATCGAGGGCCGCGAAGGCTTCGTCGGTGCAGAACCAGGCCGGCGCTGCGAAGGAACGCGGCCGAGCGCCGAAGATGGCTGCGAAGGCGGCGATGCCGCGGTCGATTTGGGCGTCGATCGCCGCGCGGGGGAGGCGGTCGAGGCGGTCCTGCCAGGTGACGTGGTCCCAGGCGTGCAGGCCCACCTCGTGGCCGGCGGCCTGGACGGCGGCCAGGGTGGCACGGCAGCGCTTGGCGATCTGCGGGGCCGGCAGCAGGGTGCCGTAGAGGGCGGTGCGCCAGCCGTACATGCGCGCGGCGTTGGTGCGCAGCATCTTGGCGAGGAAGCCGCGCTTGCGGAAGACCCGCAGCACGGCGCGCCCGGAGTTGTCCGGGCCGAGGGTGAAGAAGAAGCTCGCCCGGACTCCCGCCGCCGCGAGGTCCGCGAGCAGCGCCGGCACGCCGTCGCGGGTGCCGCGGAAGGTGTCGACGTCGATCTTCAGCGCGACCCGCGGCGGTGAGGCGAGAGGGGCGGCCGGCATCGTGGGCGAATCCTCGCGAGTCCTTACGTCACCCGCGGGCTCCAGTCCGGCGCCGCGCGGAACCAGTCGATGGTGCGGCGTAGGCCCTCTTCGAGCGGCACCTCGGGCTCGACGCCGAGGATGGTGCGCATGCGGGTGATGTCCGGGAAGCGGCGCGGGATGTCCTCGTAGGACTCGCCGTACACGTCCTCCTGGCGCACCAGCGTCACCTTCGAGCCGGTGCCCGGGTGAGCGCGGATCATGGTCTCGGCGAGCTCGAGGATGGTGGTCTCGCGGTCGGTGCCGATGTTGAAGATGCGCCCCACCGCCTCGGGGAGCGTGCCGGCACGGACCAGCGCCAGGACCGCGTCGTCGACATAGGTGAAAGCGCGCGTCTGCTTGCCGTCGCCGATCACCGTCAGGTCCTCGCCGCGCAGCAGCTGCCCCATGAAGATGGTGATCACGCGGCCGACGTCGATGCGGTCGAGGCGCGGGCCGTAGGCGTTGAAGAAGCGCACGATCACCACCGGCAGCCCGAGCTTGCCGTAGGCGAAGCAGTAATGCTCGCCGACCGCCTTCGAGGTCGAGTAGCACCAGCGGTCGATCTCGGTCGAGCCCAGCAGCCGGTCGCCGTCCTCGCGGAACGGCGTGTCGCGCGACTTGCCGTAGACCTCCGAGGTCGACGCGAAGACCACGCGCTTGTCGTAGCGGTGGGCGAACTTGAGGACGTTCTGCGTGCCGTTGACGTTGACGTTGAGGACGTGGAACGGGTCCTCGACGTAATGCTCGACCCCGACCACCGCCGCCAGGTGGTACACGAGCTCGGCCTTGGCCACCAGGCTCTCCAGCAGGTCGGTGTCGAACACCGATCCCTTGACGTAGCGGAAGCCCGCCTTGCCGAGGTTGTGCCGCACCTTGAGGTCGGGGGCGATGTCGAGCGCCATGACCTCGTGGCCGGCGGCGAGCAGCCCATCGCCCAGGTGCGAACCGAGGAAGCCGCCGCCCCCCGTGATCAGAACTCTCATGACGTCACGTCCCCTCGCGAAAGCCGTCAGGAAAAGGGATCGGCCAGGGGCGGCACCCCTGCGACTCCCGCCGCCGCCTCGACCTCGAACCAATCGTCGCCGGTGGCGATCCACACCCGCCCCTGCGCCCGGCGCACGCTCCCCGGCGCCGGCCTGAGGGCCGCCGGGTCCGCGGCGGTGGCTGCGGCCATGTCCGCCTCCGCGGCGGCCGGCGGCACCGGACGTCCCTGGTAGATCCAGGCGCGCCGCCCTTCCACCTCGGCGAAGGCCCCCGGCCAGGGAGGCGCCACCGCCCGCACCAGGCAGTCGATGCGCGCCGACGGCCACGACCAGTCGATGCGGCCGTCCTCCGGCCGCCGCCGTCCGAAGATGCTGGCCCGCGACTCGTCCTGGGGCAGGCGCGGCGCGGTGCCGGCGGCGACCCGCGGCAGCATCTCGGCGAGCAGCAGCACGCCCTCCTCCTCCACCTTGCGGTAGAGCGTCAGCGCGGTCTCGCGCGGCGCGATCTCGATGGCGCGCTGGCCGACGACGTCGCCGGCGTCGGCGCGACCGATCATATGATGCAGCGTCACCCCGGTCCGCGGCTCGCCGCGCACCAGCACCCAGTTGATCGGCGCGCGCCCGCGGTAGGCCGGCAGCAACGACGGATGCAGGTTGAGCGCCGCCAGCCGCCCTGCCGCCAGCACCGGCGCCGGCAGGAGGTCGCGGTAGAAGACGCTCAGCACAAGGTCGGGGGCCAGGCGCCCGGCAAGAGCCGCGATCCCGCCCGGCGCCGCCGCCAGCTCGTCCGAGTAGTGGAGCGGCAGCCCCAGCTCGCGGGCCGCCTCCGCGGGCGTGCGGTACCAGCGGTTCTCGGCCGGATCGTCACGGTGGGTCACCACGGCGGCGACCTCGCACCCCAGCTCGCTCAGCAGCCGGACCGCGCGGTAGCCGAGCTGGCTGTAGCCCAAGAACAGGACCTTCAACCGGGGTCCCCGTTCGTCCCGTTCGCCCCGTTCGCCGCGTTCACCGCGTTCACCGGGAAGTTGACCGTCTCCTTCACCACGCTGCGCGGCCGGCGTCGCACCTCGACGTAGATCCGGCCGACGTACTCGCCCAGCACGCCGAGCGCCAGGAAGTCCGCCCCGACCAGCAGGAAGAGGATGGCGAAGAGGGTGAACAGCCCCTCGGCCTCGGGACCCTGGATCAGGCGCCGGATGACGAGGAAGACGCCGAAGCCGATCGACAGCAGGGAGATGAGGGTGCCGGCCAGGGTCGCCAGGCGCAGCGGCATGGAGGTGAAGCCGGTCACCAGGTCGGCCTGCAGCCGCAGCAGCCGCCAGAGCGAGTACTTCGACTCGCCGGCGGCGCGCTCGGCGTGCCCCACCGGCACCTCGGCGATGCGGCGCGCGAACTGGCAGGCGAGCGCGGGGATGAACGGCGTCCGCTCCTCGCAGCGGCGCAGCGACTCGACCACCGGGCGCGAGTAGGCGCGAAGCATGCAGCCATAGTCGCGGAACTCGACCCCCGACATGATGCGCCGCATCATGCGGTTGATCTGCCGCGACGCCCAGCGGCGGAACCAGGTGTCCTTGCGGTCGGCCCGCCAGCCGCCGACCACGTCGAAGCCCTCGGCCGCCTTGGCCAGCAGCTTCGGGATGTCCTCGGGCAGGTTCTGCAGGTCGGCGTCGAGGGTCACCACGGTCTCGCCGCGGGTCACCTCGAGGCCGGCCATGACCGCCGCGTGCTGGCCATAGTTGCGGTTGAAGGAGATCACCCGCACCCGGGGATCGGCCGCCGCCAGGCCGCGCAGCAGCTCGAGCGAGCGGTCGGCACTGCCGTCGTCGACGAAGATCGCCTCGGCGCCGCCGGCGATGCCGTCCATGACCGGCGCCAGCCGGGCATACAGCGCCGGCAGGTTCGCCTCCTCGTTGAACACCGGGACGACGATCGACGCCGCCGGCGCGGTCATTCGCTCAGCGCCAGGCGCACCGCCTGCACGACGTCGCCGGCGTCCTCGTCGGTCATCGCCGGGAAGAGCGGCAGCGACACGATGCGCGCGCAGACCTCCTCGGCGACCGGCAGCGTGCCTTCGCGCCAGCCGAAGCGGCGGCGGTAGTAGTCGTGGAGGTGCACCGCCTCGAAGTGCAGGCCGGTGCCGATGCCGAGCTCGCGCAGCCGCTCCATGAAGGGCGCGCGGCTCGGCGGCAGGACGGTGAACAGGTGCCAGGGATGATGGCATTCGTACCCCGCCCGGCCGGGGATCTGCAGCCCCGGGAGCGCCGCCAGGTCCCGGCGGTAGAGGGCGGCGATCTCGGCGCGGCGGCGATTGAATCGCGGCAGCTTGCGCAGCTGATGCAGGCCCAGGGCGGCATGGAGGTCGCTGAGGTTGTACTTGAAGCCCGGCAGCACCACGTCATACGTGGCCGGGGCCTTCGCGGTGGGCGAGTACGCCTGCCAGGCGTCGCGCTGCACGCCGTGAAAGCGCCACAGCTTGATCGCCGCGGCCAGCCGGTCGTCGTCGGTGGTCACCATGCCGCCCTCGGCGGTGGTCATGTTCTTGATCGGATGGAACGAGAAGCACGCCGCCAGCGTGCCGTTCTCGCCGGTGGCGCCGATCGGCCGCCCCTTGTAGGCGGCGCCGGCGGCGTGGGCCGCGTCCTCGACGATGCCGATCTCGGGCCGGCCGGCCGCGGCCAGCGCCGCGCGCAAGCCGTCGAGGTCGCACGGCAGGCCGGCGAAGTGCACCGGCATCACCAGGCGCGTGCGTGGGGTGACCGCCGCCGCCATCGCCCCCGGGTCGAGGTTCCAGGTCGAGGGGTCGATGTCGGCGAAGACCGGCACCGCGCCGCAGGCGACCACCATGTTGGCGGTGGCGGGCCAGGTGAGCGCCGGCACCACCACCTCGTCGCCCGGTTGCAGCTCCAGGGCGAGCAGGGTGGCGTGCAGCGCCGCGGTGCCGGAGGAGAAGGCCAGGGCGTGCCGCGCCCCCACCGCCGCGGCGAACTCGCGCTCGAGCTGCGCCACCCGCGGCCCGGTGGTGATCCAGCCCGAGCGCAGGCAGGCCACCACCTCGGCAATCTCTTCCTCGCCAATGTCCGGCCTGGAGAAGGGCAGAATGGACTCGCGCGGCAACACGGCGCGCTAGTAGATCACCTCTCCCGGACGCCCGCAAGGCGGGCGGCGGTAGTGTCCTGGCCAGCTTGCCCTTGCCTCCCTCGCTCCGTTTGGGCGAGGGTACGCAGTCCCACGCCGCCGCCCTCGAGGCTTGGACCCTCGCCCAAACGGCGCGAGGGAGGCAAGGGCAAGCTGGCAATCTAGGACACTACCGCCGGGACCGGCCCACCACCGAATGGCCGGCCAGTCCCCGAAGTGGGCTCGCGATCAGTACTCGGACAGGTAGCGCTGCTGCTCCCAGGGGTGGACGTGCTCGATGTAGTCGGCCCACTCCTGGCGCTTGGCGCGCAGGTAGTGCTCGAGGATGTGCTCGCCCAGCGCGCCGGCGATCACCTTGTCCTGCTCGAGCTCGTCGAGAGCCTCGTGCAGGTTGGCCGGCAGCTGGGCGATGTGCAGGCGGCGCTTCTCGCGGGCGCTCATGGTGAAGATGTTCTTGTTGATCGGCGCGCCCGGATCGAGGTTGCGCTCGAGGCCGTCGAGACCGGCCGCCAGCATCACCGCGAGCGCCAGGTAGGGATTGCAGGACGGGTCCGGCATGCGCACCTCGCAGCGCGTCGACATGCCGCGCTTGGCCGGCACCCGCACCAGCGGGCTGCGGTTCTTCTCCGACCAGGCGACGTTGATCGGCGCCTCGTAGCCGGGGACCAGCCGCTTGTAGGAGTTGACCAGCGGGTTGGTGACGGCCGCGAACGCCACCGCGTGGTCGAGGATGCCGCCGATGTAGCTGAGCGCCACCTTGGACAGCTGCCACTGCGCCTGGGCGTCGTAGAAGGCGTTCTCGCCCGCCCTGGTGAGCAGGCTCTGGTGGACGTGCATGCCCGAGCCGTTGACGCCGAAGATCGGCTTGGGCATGAACGTGGCGTGGAGGCCGTGGTCCTGGGCCACCTTCTTGACCACGAAGCGGAAGGTGGTGACGTTGTCGGCGGTGGCCAGGGCGTCGCCGTACTTGAAGTCGATCTCGTGCTGGCCCGGCGCCACCTCGTGATGCGCCGCCTCGACCTCGAAGCCCATGGCCTCGAGCACGATGACGATGTCGCGCCGGCACTCCTCGCCGCGGTCCACCGGCGTCAGGTCGAAGTAGCCGCCGACGTCGTGGGTCTCGATGAGCACCTCGCCCTTGTCGTCCTTCTGGAACAGGAAGAACTCCGCCTCGGGGCCCGCGACCATGGTGAAGCCGGCCTTCTTGGCGCGCTCGACCTGGCGCTTGAGGGTCATCCGCGGGCAGCCCGCGAATGGCTCGCCGTCGGGCATGTGGATGTCGCAGATCATCCGCGCCACCTTCGAGCCGTCGGGGTTGGACCAGGGGTTGACCCGGAAGGTGTTGAGGTCCGGCACCAGCAGCATGTCGGACTCCTCGATGCGGGTGAAACCCTCGATCGACGAGCCGTCGAAAAGGATCTGGCCGTCCAGGGCCTTCTCGAACTGGCTGCGCGGGATCTCGACGTTCTTGATCACGCCGAGGATGTCGGTGAACTGCAGTCGCATGAAGCGCACGCCTTCCCCGTCGGCGGCCTTCAGGATCTCCTCTCTCTTCATCCATGCCTCCCTTTTTGTGACCGTTGGGCAGACTATAGGGCTCTCAAGGCCCGAAAGCAACCTCCATTTCGATGGATTGACATCGAAAAGTCGCTCGATCTGCACATATTACGGTGCACCGCGCCATCGCCTCCGGGCCGTCCCGAGCCGGGTTAAGATGGCACCGCCAAAGGCTGAAGAGCCTCGGACGGCCCCCTCCTCGCGGCCGGGTCCGCCCACCCCGCCGCCGGCTTCGGCCCCGGTGCGCGCGCCCAGCGATCCGTCCGGCCGGGAGGCACGTAGCCTCTGAGGTAGCTGCCCGGTAGGCAGTGGGTCCGTTCCCGCGGCTGCCGTTTGGACGAGGGGCCGGGGCTGCGGGGACGAAGGACCTTGGCCCCTCGCCCAAAGGGCAGCCGAGGGAACGGACCCACTGCCTGGCCATGAGGCAGCAGATCAGGGAGGAGCCACCCCCAATGCCCGAGACCCCCGAACCAGGCGCCGCCGTGCCCCGCCCCGGCTCGCGCGCCCGCCTGGCGCTCTACATCGGCGCCGCGCTGCTCGCGGCCGCCGCGTTGGTCGTCGGCGGCCGGTCCCTGATCGGCCCGCTGCACCGCTTCGCCGCCTGGGTGCAGGACCTCGGCATCTGGGGTCCGGTGGTGTTCATCCTGGGGTACGCCGCAGCGACCGTCGCCTTCGCTCCCGGCGCCGTGCTGACCCTGGCGGCGGGAGCGCTGTTCGGGCTGGTCTACGGCACCGTCTACACCCTGGCCGGCGCCACCCTCGGGGCATCGCTCGCCTTCCTCGTCTCGCGCTACGTGGCGCGCCGGGCCGTCGAGCACCGCATCGCCGCTCACCCGCGCTTCCAGGCCATCGACCGCGCGGTCGGCCGCGAGGGGTTCAAGATCGTCGCCCTGCTGCGGCTGTCGCCGGTGTTCCCTTTCAATCTGCTCAATTACGCGCTGGGCCTCACCCGCGTGCGCTTCCTGGACTACTTCGCCGCCTCGGTCGCGATGCTGCCGGGCACGCTGCTCTACGTCTACTACGGCAAGGCGGCCGGCAGCCTGGCGGCGGCCTTCGCCGGCAGCGGCGGCGCACCGGCGGCGGGCGGGCAATCCAAGGCGGCCTCCTGGGCGCTGCTGGCGGTGGGGCTGCTGGCGACCGTGGCAGTGACCACCTACGTCACGCGGCTGGCCGGCAAGGCGCTGCGGCAGGAGCTGGAAGAAGAGCCGGCACCGGCAATGTCCTCCGGGGCCGCCGGGGCCGCCGGGGCCGCCGAGGCTCCGGAAGCGCCGTCCGGACCGCAACCGGAGGGACCTCATGCCTGAGCGCGGCCCCGACGCCGAAATCGCGTCCGCCCAATTCCCCGTCGAGCCGCTCGACGTCCACAACCGCGCGCTGCTCGCCAACGTCCACCCCTCGGGCTGGGTCAACCCACGCCCGGCGGCGCGCTACCACCTGGTCGTGGTCGGCGGCGGCACCGCGGGACTGGTGTCGGCGGCCGGCGCCGCGGGGCTGGGCGCGCGCGTGGCGCTGGTCGAGCGCCACCTGATGGGCGGCGACTGCCTGAACGTCGGCTGCGTGCCCTCGAAAGGGATCCTCCGCGCCGCCCGCGCCTGGGAGGAAGCGCGCCAGGCCGCCAGCCGCTTCGGCGGTCCGGTGGCGGCCGGCGCGCCCAGCTTCGGCGCCGCCATGGAACGGATGCGCCGACTGCGCGCCGGCATCAGCCCGCACGACAGCGCCGAGCGCTTCCGCGGGCTGGGGATCGACGTCTTCCTCGGCGACGCGCGCTTCACGGCCCCCGACACCGTCGAGGTGGACGGCCAGCTCCTGCGCTTCCGGCGCGCCGTCATCGCCGCCGGCGCGCGGGCCGCGGTGCCGCCCCTCCCCGGGCTGGCCGAGGCCGGCTTCCGCACCAACGAGACGATCTTCAACCTGACCGAGCTGCCGCGGCGCCTGGCCGTCGTAGGCTGCGGCCCGATCGGCTGCGAGCTGGCGCAGGCCTTCGCGCGCTTCGGCAGCGAGGTGACGCTGCTGGGCCGCCAGGCGCAGCTGCTGCCGCGCGAGGACGCCGATGCCGCCGCGATCGTGGCCGCGGCCCTGACGCGCGACGGCGTGCGCCTCGAGCTCGGCATCAAGGCGACCGCGGTGCAGCGGCGCGGGGCGGAGAAGGTGCTGGAGTTCGAGCGCGTCCACGGGATGGGGGGGCAGGGGGGCGGGGGCATCCGCCGCGAGCTGGCGGTGGACGAGATCCTCGTCGCCACCGGCCGCCAGCCGAACGTCGAGGGGCTCGGTCTCAGGGCCGCCGGCGTCCGCCACACGCCGAAGGGAGTCGAGGTCGACGACCGGCTGCGCACCAGCAACCGGCGCATCTTCGCCTGCGGCGACGTGGCCTCGAAGTTCCAGTTCACCCACGTCGCCGACGCCCAGGCGCGGCTGGTGATCCAGAACGCGCTGTTCTTCGGCCGCGCCAAGGCCAGCGCGCTGACGGTTCCCTGGTGCACCTACACCAGCCCCGAGATCGCCCACGTCGGCCTCTACGAGCGCGACGCCCACGGCCGCGGCCTCGAGGTCGACACCCTGACCGTGCCCCTCGCCGACAACGACCGCGCCGTCCTCGACGGCGAGGACGAGGGCTTCCTGCGCGTCCACCTCGAGCGCGGCACCGACAAGATCCTCGGCGCCACCCTGGTCGCCGAGCACGCCGGCGACATGCTGGGCGAGCTCTGCCTGGCGATCACCCAGGGCATCGGCCTGGGCAGCATCGCCAGCGTCATCCATTCCTACCCCACCCAGGCCGAGGTGGTGAAGAAGGCCGCCGACACCTGGCGCCGCGGCAAGCTCACCCCGCGGGTCAAGAAGCTGTTCGCATGGTGGTTCCGGGTGCTCTCCTAGGCGATGACCTTCGCGCAGGTGTGGGCGCGCTCGTTCAGCCCGACGGACGGCGCGGCCGCGGCCCTCACTCGGCTGCCAGGTCCCCCAGCCAGACGAGATGGCGGGCGAAACGGCCGGCGCGGGCGGCTTCGTAGAGCTGGCGGTCGGCGGTGACCAGGGGGCAGTCGGCCTGCAGGGCGAGGGCGAGATAGAGGCTGTCGGAGAGGCGCAGATCGCCGCTCAGCGCCAGGGTCAGGGCTGTCGGCACGAGGGCCGAGACCGGGGTCCAATCGAACGGCACCTGGCGCAGCGCGGCGAGGACGGCGCGGGCGCCCTCCTCGTCGATCTCCCCCAGGCGCACCCGGCGCGCCAGGAGGCCGGCGATCTCGAGGTAGAGCAGGTCGGGGGCCAGCAGCTCGCAGCTGCCGGCGAGCAGGGCGTCGGCGTGGGCGGTGAGCCGCTCGGGGAAGTACCACTGCGCCGCCACGCTGGCGTCGATCACGCAGCGCCGCACCCGCCGCTCCTCCGCCGATGGGTCGCCGCCGGCACTAGGACCTCTCCTTCTCTCCGGGACCGCCGCCTGCACCGCGGCCGCCGGAGCCCTCGGACGGGCGGTCGCCGTCGCCGGCCATGAGCTCGTCGCTGGCGGCGAGCGAACGGCCTGCCCACTGGGCCCGCAGCTGCCGGGCGGCCTCGAGGGCGCGCTGGCGCGAGAGGCCGAGGGCGCCTTCGAGCACGGCCCGCGCCTCTTCTTCCACCGAGCGGCCCTGGCGTGCGGCGCGGGCGCTGAGGCTCTCGATCACCCTCGGATCCACGTCCTGCAGCACGAGATGCGCCATGCCATGTCCTCCGGCACGCTTCAAGGGGTCACGGGCCGCACGTCGGTGACGAAGTACTCGGTGTCGCCGAAGCAGGACGACGGCACGCCCCGGTGCTGCTCGTAGTGCAGCGCCACCCGCTGCCCCATCGTCTGGTTGAGGCGCGCGGCGACGGCGCCGTCGCGCACGGTGAAGCGGAAGATCTCCGGCATCGCCCCGGGCAGGTTGACCATCGCCAGCTCGCCCTCCCAGGTCTTGCACAGCCACCCCTTGTGCGAGAACTTCTGCACGTAGCCGGCGCGCTCGCCCGACGAGTAGCTGAAGGACAGCGTCGCCCAGACGTAGAGGGCGAAGCCGGCTCCGGCCAGCACCAGCAGGGCGAGCAGCAGCAGTGGCCAGCGGCTCCGGCGGCGGCCCTTCCCAGGCGTCGCCGGCGGCTCCGGCGCCGCCGGGGCCACGCTCTTCTTGTCCGCTTCTCGGTCGGCTGCCATCGGGTCCCCCTCTCAGGCCCTGTTCTCCGTCCCGGGCGCCCCGGCCCGCGGCGCGCGCGGGGCGCCGCCTGCCCGGGCCTTCAGGTAGTCGCGGTTCAGGCGCGCGATGAAATCGATCGAGATCCCTTTCGGGCAGACTTCCTGGCACTCGGCGTGGTTGGTGCAGTAGCCGAAGCCCTCCCGCTCCATCGCCTCGACCATCGCCAGCGCCCGCTGGCCGCGCTCGGGCTGCCCCTGCGGCAGGAGCCCCAGGTGGGAGACCTTGGCGGCGGTGAACAGCTGTGCCGCGGCGTTCGGGCACTGGGCGACGCAGGCCCCGCAGCCGATGCACTCGGCGGCCTCGAACGCGCGGTCGGCGATCCGCTTGGGCACCGGCATCAGGTTGGCCTCCGGCGCGCTGCCGGTCGACACCGAGATGAAGCCGCCGGCCTGGATGACGCGGTCGAAGGCGCGGCGGTCGACCATCAGGTCCTTGACCACCGGGAACGCCCGGGCGCGCCAGGGCTCGAGATGCAGCACGTCGCCGTCGTGGAAATGACGCATGTGCAGCTGGCAGACGGTGGTGCCCCGCCGCGGCCCATGCGCCTCGCCGTTGATCATGAAGCCGCACATGCCGCAGATCCCCTCGCGGCAATCGTGGTCGAAGGCGATGCGGTCCTCTCCCATCTCGGCCAGGCGCTCGTTGAGGACGTCGAGCATCTCGAGGAACGAGCTGTCGGGATTGACGTCGGCGGCCTCGTAACGCTCCATGCGTCCGGGAGCGGCCGGGCCCGGCTGGCGCCAGACATAGAGGGTGAGGTTCATTACTTGTAGCTCCTCCGGGAGAGCTCCACCGATTCGAAGTGCAGCGGCTCCTGGTGACGGACCTCGGGCCGGTCCTCGCCCTGCCACTGCCACGCGGAGACGAAAGCGTACTCCTCGTCGTTGCGCAGCGCTTCTCCTTCGGGCGTCTGGTGCTCTTCGCGGAAGTGGCAGCCCGCCGATTCGTCGCGGTCGAGCGCGTCGCGGCACATCAGCTCCGCGAGCTCGCAGTAGTCGGCGACCCGGCCGGCCTTCTCGAGATCCTGGTTGACCTCCGCCGGATCGCCGCTTACCCGCAGGTTACGCCAGAACTCCTCGCGCAGGGCGGCGATCTCGCCGATCGCCCGCTCGAGGCCCGCCGCCGTCCGCGAGATCCCGCAAGCGTGCCACACCAGGTGGCCGAGCTGCCGGTGGAACGACTCGGGACTGCGCTGGCCGCGCAGCGCCAGCAGCCGGTCGAGACGCTGCCGCACCTCCGCCTCGACGGCGTCGAAGGCCGGGCCGGCGGTCGACAACCCTTCGCCGAGATGGCCTGCCAGGTAATTGCCGAGTGTCGCCGGCAGGATGAAATAGCCGTCGGCCAGCCCCTGCATCAGGGCGCTTGCACCGAGGCGGTTGGCGCCGTGGTCGGAGTAGTTGGCCTCGCCGGCGACGAACAGGCCGTCGACGTTGCTCATCAGGTTGTAGTCCACCCACAGGCCGCCCATCGTGTAGTGCGGCGCGGGGTAGATCCGCATCGGCGTCACCCAGGGGTCCTCGCCGGTGATCTTCTCGTACATCTCGAAAAGGTTGCCGTACCGGTCTTCGATCACCGCCCTGCCCAGCCGCGCGATGGCGCCCGCGAAGTCGAGATAGACGCCGTTCTTCTGCGGCCCGACGCCGCGCCCGCTGTCGACCACCTGCTTGGCGTTGCGCGCGGCGACGTCGCGCGGCACCAGGTTGCCGAAGGCCGGATACCTGACCTCGAGGTAATAGTCCCTCTCCGCCTCCGGGATGCTCTCGGGCGAGCGGCCGTCGCCGGGGTCCTTGGGCACCCAGATGCGGCCGTCGTTGCGCAACGATTCGCTCATCAACGTCAGCTTCGACTGGTAGTCGCCGGAGGCCGGGATGCAGGTGGGATGGATCTGGGTGAAGCAGGGGTTGGCGAACAGGGCGCCGCGCCGGTGGGCGCGCCAGATGGCGGTGGCGTTGCTGCCCTTGGCATTGGTCGACAGGTAGTAGACGTTGCTGTAGCCGCCGGTCGCCAGCACCACCGCGTGCCCGGCGTGGCGCTCCAGCCGGCCGGTCACCAGGTCGCGGGCGACGATGCCCATCGCGCGCGGGTCCGCACCACCGCCGACCACGAGGTCGAGCATCTCGGTGCGCGGGAACATCCGCACGGTGCCGGCGGCGATCTGGCGGCAGAGCGCCTGGTAGGCGCCGAGCAGCAGCTGCTGCCCGGTCTGGCCGCGGGCATAGAAGGTGCGCGAGACCTGGGCGCCGCCGAAGGAGCGGTTGTCGAGCAGGCCGCCATATTCGCGGGCGAAGGGCACGCCCTGGGCGACGCACTGGTCGATGATGTCGACCGACAGCTCGGCCAGGCGGTGGACGTTGGCCTCGCGCGAGCGGAAATCGCCGCCCTTGATGGTGTCGTAGAAGAGCCTGAAGACGCTGTCGCCGTCGTTGTGGTAGTTCTTCGCGGCGTTGATGCCGCCCTGGGCGGCGATCGAATGCGCGCGGCGCGGCGTGTCCTGAAAGCAGAAGCACTCGACCTGGTAGCCGAGCTCGCCGAGGCTGGCGGCGGCGGCGGCGCCGGCCAGGCCCGAGCCCACCACCAGCACGGTGAACTTGCGCTTGTTGCTCGGGTTGACCAGCCGCAGGTGGTTGCCGTGCTCGAGCCACTTCGCGGCCAGCGCGCCTCCCGGGACCTTGCTGTCGAGCTTGATCTCCGCTGTGGTCACTTGATCCTCGGTGTCCTCGACGTTCTCAGTGGAGACGCACCAGGCCGCTCAGCACGGCCACGGGAAAGGAGATGTTGCCGACGGTGATCAGCCAGGCGAACGCGTGCGCGAAGCCGTTGCGCCAGAGGTTGAAGCGCGGATGGTTCCAGCCGAGCGACTGGAACATGCTCCACAGGCCATGGTAGAGGTGGAACCCGAGAGCGACCTGCGCGGCGATATAAAAGAGAGACACCCACCACACCTGAAAGCCGGTGACGACGTTGTGATACACGTCGCCGGGAACGAATGCCGGGTGGGCCGTTCCCCAGGTGAGATGCAGCAGGTGATAGATCACGAACAGCAGGATGATCACGCCCCCCCACCGCATGGTGCGGGACGCGTAGGTGGTGTGGATGCGGGTGCCCGCGACGTAGGCGTCCGGGCGCGCCGCCCGGCTCGCGCGGCTGAGCTGCCAGGCGGCCCAGACATGGAGCACGGCCGCGGCGATCAGCAGCAGGCGGACCGCCCAGAGCAGGACGTTCGCCGGCACGAGCGGTTCGCCGACGGTGCGCAGGAAGCGGGAATAGCTGTTGAGGGCCTCGGGTCCGAGGTAGAGCTTGAGGTTGCCGAGCAGGTGCCCGAGGACGAAGCCGAAGAGGATGATGCCGGTCGCGGCCATCACCGCTTTCTTGCCAACCGCGGACCGGTACAGGTCAGTGAACCAGGCCATGTCGTGCCTTATGGAGCGAGATCAGGAGAGGTCCCGAGAGGTCCCGGAGAGGTCCCGGGGAGGTCAGGAGAGGTCCCGGGGAGGTCAGGAGAGGTCCAAGATCTCATATCACCTGCCCACGGCGGCGCCGGCGCCGGCGTGCCCGGGAACGTGGTGTGTTGGTCGCCGGCGATACTGGGGACGTCGTGGCCACCGTCGTCGCCTGGGTCGTCGGGGCCACTGGATGCGCCGGAGCTGCGGCGGGCTTCCCTGGCCCCGTCGCCGCCGGCAACGACGGCCGGGAAGGGCGGCCGGCGCGCGGCGCAGGCAACGCCGGCGGCCGCCGGCGCGCCGCCTCCTGCCACTCGGCGAGGGCCTCTCCGCCTTCGCCCGTGGCCAGCACGAGCAGCTCGAACAGCACCAGCGCATCCTCGAAGAGGGGCCGGCGCGTGAAGCGCACCCGCTCCGCGAAGCTCCAGCGCGGCTCGCAGAGGCGGAAGAACCCGACCAGGGCGCGACGGATCTGCTGCGCCTTCAGGTTCGAGATGGTGAAGCGCGCCAGCAAGGGCGCGCTCTCCTCGTCGACCAGCTCCTCGATGGCGGCGCGGCTCATGGGCCGCTGGCCGATGCCCTCGACGTCGTCGCGGCGCAGCATGATCTTGGGCATCAGCAGGGCCGCGAGCAGGACGGTATCGGGCAGCTCGCGGCCGGAGGTGATCAGGCGGTCGATCACCGGCAGGATCTGCCCGAAGTCACCCAGGCCGCGCTCGTCGGCGGCGAGCATGGCGTAGGCCTCCGGCAGCAGCACCTCGAGCAACCCCAGCTCGAGCATCCACTGCATGGCGGCGCCGGCGTGGCCGCAGCGCAGCAGCTGCACGATCTCTTCGGTGACTCTCGCGGGCGAGGCCTTCTCGAGCTCGCGCCGGTGCTGGTGGATGGCCTCCTGGGTGCCGGCCTCGATGCTGAACCCCAGGCGGCCGGCGAACTCGCAGGCGCGCAGCATGCGCACCGGGTCCTCGCGGAAGCGGACGCCCGGGTCGCCGATCGCCCGAACCAAGCGCTTGCGCAGATCCTCGATGCCGCCGGTGTAGTCGATGACGGTGTAGTCGGCGATGTTGTAGAAGAGCGCGTTGACGGTGAAGTCGCGGCGGAAGGCGTCCTGGCGGGGCGTCCCGTAGGTGTTGTCGCTGGTGATCAGCAGCTCGCCGGGGGCGGCGGACTGCTCGTCGGGCTCGGGGTCGCGGCGGAAGGTGGAGACGTCGACGACGTCGCCGTCCTGGAAGTAGACGTGCACCAGGCGGAAGCGGCGGCCGATGATGCGCGAGTTCCCGAACAGGCGGCGCACCTCGTTGGGACGCGCGTCGGTCCCGACGTCGAAGTCCTTGGGCCGCCGGCCGAGCATCAGGTCGCGCACCCCTCCTCCCACCAGGTAGGCCATGTAGCCTGCTTTGTGCAGCCGGTAGAGGACTTTGAGCGCGTTCTTGTCGATGGCGGTGCGGGAAATCGGGTGCTCGGAACGCGGTACGATCCGGGGCGCCAGCTCGGCGTCTTCGCTCACGGCGTCGATTATATGGGGCCGCCGCGCCTTCCGGCGGTCGCCGGTGGCGGCTCTGGCCGCGGGTGCAATAAAAAGTGGCCGGGGCAGGCGGAGGGTTGAAACCCGCCCCGGCGCTTGGGAGAGGAGACTGTCGTTGCGCTCGTCCGGCCCTGCCCTGCTCAACCGGCCGTGATCGCCGGCAGGCAAAGCTCGTGGCCAGATCGGGCGAGAGAAAGACGGGACGTGCGCAGCGTCGCCGGCGCCGCCGCGCCCCCCTCCCGGCCAGCCGCCGGAAGGTTGGGGTCGGGGTCACGGTGGGGCGTCAGCTGGCGGTGCGTCGTCATCGCGTCTTTCCTCGTCCGCCGGAGGCTAAACCAAGAATCGTGCCACCGCCGCTCTGACCATCTAAGTACTGTAAACAGAGGGCTTGCCGGTTCGGCGGCCAGGATCGGGAAGGTTCTCGCCCCAACGCCCGTCTCTTGCCGCGGACGCCGGTGATGCCTCCAGAGGTCTGCCCGCCGGAGAGAACACAGCCGGAGCGGGAAGAGGAGGGTCGGGCCTGCGAGATCCTCCTCCCCCGAGCCTTGGGCGAGGCCATCGAAGTCCTCCACCGGCCCGCGTAACTCCCGCCAGCAGTCTGACCCCGCCGGAGAGAAACACAGCCGAAGTGGGAGCAGGAGGGTCGGGGCTGCGAGATCCTCCTTCCCCCGAGCTTTGGGCGAGGCCACCGAAGTCCACCGCCCACCCGCGTAACACCCCTCGCCCAAAGCGAGGCGGGGAGGAGGATCTCGCAGCCCCGACCCGGCCGGAAGGATTCCCCGGAGGCCCCCCGCGGGGAGTGCTAGCATCGCCGGCGATGGCACCCGAGGCACGCGAGGCAAGCGAGCGCGTCCAGTTCCCCGGATCGCAGGGGGCAAGGCTGGCCGGGCGGATCGAGGTCCCGGAGGGGGAGCCGGCCGCCTACGCGCTGTTCGCCCACTGCTTCACCTGCTCCAAGGACCTCAAGTCCGCGGGCGGCATCAGCCGCGAGCTGCTCGCCCGGGGCATCGCGGTGCTGCGGTTCGATTTCACCGGTCTCGGCGAGAGCGGCGGCGACTTCGCCGACACCAACTTCTCGTCGAACGTCGAGGACCTCATCGCGGCCGCCGACTTCCTGCGCCGGGAGCGGCAGGCGCCCGCCCTGCTGGTCGGCCACAGCCTGGGCGGCACGGCGATGCTGGCGGCGGCGCCGCGGATCCCGGAGGCGCTGGCGGTGGCCACCATCGGGGCGCCGAGCGATACCGGACACCTGCGCGCCAAGCTGGCCGCTCGCGTGGCCAGTCTCGGCGGCCCCCCGGCCCCGGCGGCCGGCCCGGCCGAGGAGGAGGCCTACGAGCTCGACCTCGGCGGCCTGCGGCCGGTCCACATCCGCCGCCAGCTGCTCGAGGACCTGGCGGGCGACCACCTTCATGGAGTGCTGCCGGCGCTGGGCAGGCCGCTGCTGCTCTTCCACTCGCCGGTCGACCGCGTCGTCGGCATCGACCACGCGGAGCGCCTCTTCTTGGCCGCCCGCCACCCCAAGAGCTTCGTCTCGCTGGGAGACGCCGACCACCTCCTCTCCGACCCGCGCGACGCCGCACAGGCCGGAGCGGTGCTGGCGGCGTGGGCCGGACGCTACCTGCCCGCCGGAGCCTCGGGGGGCGTCCCGGCGACCGCGCCGCCCGCGACCGCGGTCGCGGCCGGGACCGCGGCGGAGCCTCGGGCCTTGACGGCCGGCGAGGTCGAGGTCACCGGCACGGCGCACTCGCTGCGCCAGGAGGTGAGGCTGGGCGCTCATCACCTGGTCGCGGACGAGCCCGCGGCGGACGGCGGCACGGATGCCGGTCCGACCCCGTACGCCCTGTTGCTTGCCGCCCTCGGGACCTGCTCCGCCATGACCATGAGGCTCTATGCCGACCGCAAGGGGTGGCCGCTGGCCGGAACCCGTGTGCGCCTGCGGCACTCGCGCGACCACGAGGCCGACTGCGAGAACTGCGTCGCGGGCGACGCCAGGATCGAGCGCATCGATCGCGAGCTCGAGCTGCTGGGACCGCTCACCGAGGCCCAGCGCGTCCGCCTGGCGGAGATCGCCGATCACTGCCCGGTCCACCGCACCCTGCGCTCGCGTGTCGAGATCGTGACGAAGCTGCTGTAGGCGCCGGCAGCCCGCCGGAAGCCGCCTGAGGGCAGCCGCGACCGTCACCGGCTGCGGATACACTACCCGCGTGCCCGCCCCTGACGAGGTCCCGGAGGCCGCGCTCGAGGTCGTCGAGGTCGGGAAGACCTGGGCGGACGGCACCCGCGCGCTGGCGGACGTCAGCTTCGCCGTCGCCGCCGGCGAGACGCTGGCGCTGGTCGGCGAGAGCGGCAGCGGCAAGACCACCCTGCTGCGCCTGTTCAATCGCCTCGTCGAGCCGACCTCCGGCGAGGCGCGCATCGCCGGCCGGCGGGCCGCGGAGCTCGACCCCATCGCGCTGCGCCGGCGCATCGGCTACGTGCCGCAGGACGGCGGCCTGCTGCCGCACTGGCGCGTCGAGCGCAACGTCGAGCTCGTGCCGCGGCTGCTCGGATGGGATCGCCGCCGCCGCGGCGAACGGACGCGCGAGATGCTGGAGCTGGTGGGGCTCGACCCCGGCACCCATGCCGGCCGCTACCCGGCCGAGCTCTCGGGCGGGCAGCGCCAGCGCGTCGCTTTTGCCCGGGCGCTCGCCGCCGACCCGCCGGTGGTGCTGCTCGACGAGCCGTTCGGGGCCCTCGACGCGCTGACCCGCCTCGAGCTGCACCGCCAGTTCCTCGACCTCAAGCGCCGGCTCCGCAAGACCACGGTGCTGGTGACCCACGATCTCGGCGAGGCGTTCCGGCTGGCCGACCGGATCGGCGTGATGCGCGCCGGCCGGCTGTTGCAGCTCGGCAGGCCCGAGGACCTGGTCGCCGCCCCCGCCCACGACTACGTGCGCGAGCTGCTCGCCCTGCGCACCGGGCTGCCCTGCCAGCCCGGACCTGGCTGACGCTCGGACGCCGCGACCGCTCGCCCATGCGCCGCCGCCTTCAGCCAGCCCTCTTCGCTGCCGCCCTGGCGCTCGGCGGCGGTTGGATCGCGGACGCCGGCGGCGCGGTCGGCGCGGCGGAACGAGTCGGCACTGCCGGCACGGCTGCCGCGGCTGCTGCGGCCGGAGTGGGTCCGGCGGCTGCGGCGGCCGGCCCGGCGCGCGGCGCCGGCACGCCGCGCCTCGGGGTCCCGCCACGCTCGCGAGGCGGCGCGGACCGGGTCGTGGTGGGCTCCAAGAACTTCGAGGAGAGCCGGCTGCTCGGCGAGATGTTCGCGCAGCTGATCGAAGCGCGCACCTGGCTGCGGGTCGAGCGCCGCCTCGGCCTGGCGGGCACCCAGATCTGCTTCGAAGCGCTCAAGAGCGGCGCCATCGACGTCTATCCCGAGTACACCGGCACCGGCCTGGTGTCGATCCTCGGCGAGCCGGCAGGCACCGGCGGCGCGAGCGCGGCGCTGCGGCGCGTGCGGGCCGAGTTCCTCGCCCGCTGGGACCTCTGGTGGATCGCGCCGCTCGGCTTCGAGAACGCCTACGAGATCGCGGTGCCGAACGAGCTGGCGCGGCGCGAGCACCTGGTGACGCTGTCCGACCTGGCGCGCGCGGCCCCTCGGCTGCGGGCCGCCTTCGGCCACGAGTTCCTGCAGCGCGACGACGGCCTGCCGGGGCTCGCCCGGACCTACGGCATCCACTTCCGCTCGGTGCAGTCGATGCAAGAGACGCTGAAGTACCAGGCGACGCGGGCCGGCGGCGTCGACGTGCTCGACGTCTACACCACCGATGCCCGGTTGCTGCTCTACGGTCTCATCGTGCTGCGCGACGATCGCGGCTTCTTCCCGCCCTACGAGGCGGCGCCGCTGGCGCGCGGGGCCACGCTCGCCGCTCATCCGGAGCTCGGCGCCGTTCTCGGGCTGCTTGCCGGCGCGCTCGACGAGAACACCATGCGCCGCCTCAACCTGCGGCTGCAAGAGGGCAAGGAGAGCGAGGAGACGGTGGCGCGCGACGCCCTCTCGGCGCTCGGACTGGTGTCCGCACCCGGCGCCGCGGCAGGAGGGGCGGCGCCCACGGCGGCGGGCGGCGCGGCGGGCGGCGCGGGCCGAGCGGGCGCTCCGAGCCCGGCGAATCCGGCGAATCCGGCGAACCCGGACGTCGCCGGCCCCGGCCGGCCCGCGAACCGCCGAGCCGCCGGCTTCGCGGCGATCCTCTGGCGCGACCGCGCGGCCCTGGCGGGGCGCGTCTGGACCCACCTCGAGCTGTGCGGCATGGCGCTGCTAATGGGGGCGCTGCTCGCCATCCCGCTCGGCCTCTACCTCGAGCGCCACCGGCGCGGCGCGGAACCGGTGATCGGCCTGCTCGGGCTGATCCAGACCGTGCCGTCGCTGGCCCTGCTGGCGTTCATGATCCCGTTCCTCGGCGTGGGTGCGCTGCCGGCGGTGGCGGCGCTCTGGCTCTACTCGCTGTTTCCGATGGTGCGCAACACCTACACCGGAGTCCGCGACGCCGACCCGCGAGCGGTCGAAGCCGCCACCGCGCTGGGCATGACCCCGGGCCAGGTGCTGCGCGAGGTCCGCCTGCCGCTCGCCGCCCCGGTGCTGATGGCGGGAGTGCGCACGGCGGCGGTGATCACCGTCGGCACCGCGACGCTCGCCGCCTTCATCGGCGCCGGCGGCCTGGGGGAACCGATCGTCACCGGGCTGCAACTGGCCAACACCGGGATGATCCTGTCCGGCGCCATCCCGGCGGCGGCACTGGCCTTGCTTGTCGATATCGGGCTTGCCGCCGTCGAGCGGGCCTTGCGCCCGGCCGGCCTCGAGGTTTCCGGCGCTCGCGGCACCGGGCCGGCGCCGGCCGCCGAGGGCTAGGACCATGAGCTCGAGACGGAATGGATCGAAGGGGAGGGGACGTTTCCTCTCCAGCGAGGGGTGGAAAGGGACGGCCCCTCCCTATCGCACCCGGCTGCCCCGCACGGGCCGCGCCGGCAAATGCAGCGCGCTTTGGAGGGTCAGCCGCCGTGATACTCGCGACTTCAGAACGCGTCCTGGTAACGGTCCATAACCGTCACGGGCAGGTCTCCCGCGACCGCGACGAGCTGCGGGCCGCCCTGCTGCGCTCGCCGCGCGAGATCCCGTCGCGCTTCTTCTACGACGACCGCGGCTCGCGGCTGTTCGAGCGCATCACCGAGCTGCCCGAGTACTACCAGACCCGCACCGAGCATGCCCTGCTGCGCGCCATCGCCGATCGCGTCGCGGCGACGGCGAGGGCCTCCCAGCTGGTCGAGATCGGCTCCGGCGCCGCGACCAAGACCCGCGTGCTGCTCGATGCCATGGCCCGGGCGGGGCGGTTGCAGCTCTACGTGCCGGTCGACGTCGCCGAGGGCACGATGCGCCGGGTCGCCGAGGAGCTCACCGCGGAGTACCCGGATCTCGCCGTCCACGGGGTCGTGGCCGACTTCAACGAGGACCTCTCGCTGGTGCCCCGGTTCGGGCCGGAAACCTCGGCCCAGGCCGCAGGCGCGGCGGGTGCGGAGGGCGCCGGCCCCAAGAGCGGCACCGGCTGGCCAGGAGTCGCGGGCAGCGCCGACGCCATCAATGGCAGGGAGAGACGCCTGGTCATCTTCCTCGGCGGCACGATCGGCAACCTCAAGCCGGAGGAGGCGCGCCAGTTCCTGGCGACACGCCGCCGCGAGATGGCGCCGGGCGATCACTTCCTGCTCGGCGTCGACCTGGTGAAACCGGTCGCCCGGCTCGAGGCAGCCTACAACGACGCCGCCGGCATCACCGCCGAGTTCAATCGCAACGTCCTGAGGGTTGCCAACCATTGCGCCATGGGCGGCGACTTCGACCCTGCCGCCTTCAGCCACCGCGCCTTCTACGACGCCGCCGCGCGCTGGATCGAGATGCGCCTGCGCTCCGAGCGCCGGCAGCACGTCCGCTTGCCGGCCATCGGCCTCGAGCTCGATTTCGAGCCAGGCGACGAGATCCGCACCGAGATCAGCGCCAAGTACGACCGCGCCAGCGCCGAAGCCCTGCTCGCCGGCGCCGGCCTCGAGCCGGTCGCCTGGTTCACCGACCCCGACCGCCTCTTCGGCCTGGCGCTGGCCCGCCACCCCTGAAGCCGCGCCGGCAGGGCAGGAAGGGACGCCCGCGGCTTCCGCTCAGCCCCATGCGGGTCAGGCGCCCGGCACGGGCTCGCTACCGCCGTGGCTGCCATGTCTCCCCGCCGTCATCGCTGTGCGTGACGCCCAGGTTAGCGGCGGCAGCGTAGAGTCTGCCGTCGGGAGACGCGCCGGAATCAAGGATCCCCGAGCGTCAGGGCTGGTTGAGCCCGGAGCCGCTCAGGATCGCCGCCCAATTGATCGTGGCCTTGAGCACCTGGTCCCTACGAACGGGGGTCGCGACGAGGTAGGGGGCGGCGTGGAAGGCCGCCGGCTCCTCCTCCTCATGGCCGGGGAAAATGGGCGGCAAGACGAAGACTCCCATAAAATCGGTGTTGAAATCGGAGGAGCACTCCAGGGTCTCTCCGCGGCGACACTCCGGGAGCACGCTGACGTTCCCGGTCGTAAGGCGGCCCTTGCCGTCCCAATTCACGTGAAATTCAAGAGCCAGAGGACCGCTCGTCGAGTAGCAGACCCCATCAGGGTCGCACAGGTATTGGACGATGTAGATGTTGGCGCGGTAGACGTGCGGGTCGGTGCTGCGAAAGAGCGTCACGTTGTACCCTTCGAGGCCGCAATCGGCACCGTTTAAATCCAGGAGGTAACACGGGGACATGGCGAGCGTCCGCGCGATGACCTCGAAGACGTGCGTATCGAACGCGGTAATCGCACCGCCACATGGTTCATCGAGCGCATCGGTGACGATGCCGGGACCCGTGCCCGAGGCCGCGGGCAGAAACTCTGCTGGCAGTCCGGTGAAAGCTGGCGTCGCCTGCGCCGCGTTGTTGATCACCAAAGCGGTGAGCGGCCTAACGGAGTCACCGGGCGCTGCGCCGAGATCGAAGTTCAAGATCTGCGGGCAGGTAAGATCGAAGGTGCAGGTAGTGTCTACGCTCATGCAGCACCCGCCCGGACCGGTATCATTGTCGACCAGGTGATCCACGACCAGGCTGGTAGCTGGATCTCTGCGCGCCAGAGTGGCCTGCGGCTGAGGCGGCGCGTGCGGGTCGAGGACGCTCGCGCCCTTGGTGACCAAGAGGTCGAAGGCCAGGTCAGCCTCGCCGAAGTGTTCCATGCCTGCCATAAAGTCGTTCCAGCTGTCCGGCTCGCGTAAACGCACGAGTCCTGCGAAAGCTCCACCGCCGGCGCCCGTCTTCCAGAGTGCGGTTGTACCCAGGCTGAATGCGGCCTGGCCGCTACCGACCGCGGCCATGCGTCGCTGCGCGCGCGCTAACTGCAACTCGGTACAGCTGACCTCGCTTGGAGTCATTGGGAACGTGCGCGCGGCCGGCGCGCCGTGCACCACGCTCGTCGAGACCAGCACGGCGAGTATGTATCCTAGACTACGATGCATAGGACCCTCCTCGTTGAAGCAGCTCTCGCCCACCGCTACTGCGAGATGAAGAGCGCGATGTCGTAGGCATACGCTGGCGAAGTATTGAGCGCCACCGATCCGGCTCCGCCCGGCACACAGCCCGTCATGCCGGTCCAGTTGATGGTCTGGGTTGCCGGCGCGCCGTTCACGACAATGGGGTTCACCGCGCCGTTTTGCACGGGGAAGGCCGGATTGATCCAGTACGCAGTGTAGGTGCCGCTCGCGGCGCCCAGGCAGACCGAGAGTCCCGTCTCATGGAAGGGTGGTTGATTCGGCACCTGGCGGTAACCATCCTGCACCAAACCGCGATCTTTGCTTCGATGAATGTAGAGCAGCCAGCGTCTTGCCGCGGCAGTGGCGGTAGGCTCGACCGCGGCCCAAAACTTGTTGATGCCGGTAGGAGGCGGCTCGGGATAGGGTAGCACGTTGATCCAATCAGGCGGTGCGTTCGGCCCGACGCCGCTGGTGGAAGTGATGAGGTTCCTCCCAATATTGACCGGTCCGGCAAGGAAGCTCCGCAAGGCGCCCATCTGACGGCGCGTCTCGCAATAGTAGGCGGTGGAGGGCGTCGAGGGCGGAGGACAGGTCGGGATGGGACAGGCGTAGCCGAACTGGTTGTAGACGCCGCCCTGGTTCACCATGAACTCCCATGCCTCGGCTCTACCCTCTGCCACGCCCTCCATGCTGTTTGGGCTGAGGTTGCAGCCGCCGGCGACGATCTTCGTTTCGTTGAACCCGAGGATCTTCGCCTGAGAGTAGTACGCACGGCCGAGCCGAATGGCCCCGAGGCCATCTCTGATGCCAGTACTGGTGGCCGGATTCATGCGTGTGTAGTGACTGTTAATAATGCTTGCCTCGGCCGTAAAGGGCCCCGCGCCGGTCGGCCCGCCGGGCCGCTTCCCGCTGCGGAACTGGTCGGCGTCGGTGAAGGTGGAGGCCTCGACCGCCACCTGCTGGCTCACGCCCTTCGTGGCCATGTGCGCTTTGAGCTCGTTCGCGATGGCGTTTTGCCAAGCAGCCACCGTGGCCGCGCTGGTCGTGGACTGCGTGTTCCAGCCGTTGCACAGCGGCTGCCGTGGCGGATTGATCCACTCCGGCTCGTTGGCGACCTCGTAGTAGACGTTGGGATAGCTGTACAAATAGTCCACGGTCCAGTCAGCCACATTGAAAACGTACGTCTTCATGGCGAGGTATTGGGCCGAGGCGGCGTTCACGAACTGTGCCGGGTCGGTGAAGCCCGTAAGCGGCGTGCCATTCTTGAGATAGGCGTGGCCCGGATACCACGGGCTAAGCGCGAGGTAGGGCGTCTGCGGCGAGAAGATGGTGACCTCGACATACATGTTCAGGCTCGCGGCATAGGCGACGACGTTCTGGAGGCGTTGGAAGTACCCTGGGTTCTTCGTATCGAGATGCCAGCGCCCAAGATTGTCGGCGAGCGTAGAGCTGCCGTCATATTCGAAGGGTTGGTCGTTCGGATCGGAGTTCACCGCATCGTACACACAGCCGGAGTTCGGCTGGCCGCCGATATCCACCCAGAGGCGAATGACATTCAATCCGTAGCCTGCGGCGTCGCTTATGATCTGCTGATAGTTGCTGATGTTACACTGTCCGGGCGCCGTCTTGTTCATGTGGCAGGCGTTGTCGGCGGAGACACCGACCAAGGGCACCGGCCGTCCCGCGCTCGACACGAAGTAGTGGGAGCCGGCGCCGCCTTGACCCGGCACCGTAGCCGTCGGCGCGGAGCTCGTGCCGTCCGACTGCTGGCCGAGGCTGTCGGTATACGTGACGTTGAGGTTGTCGGATACCCCAGGATCGTAGTCGCTTGGCCCGGGCCAGCCCGGCGTGAAGGAATCCGCCATGAAGTAGCCGGCTACGTCGAATATGAGATCCGTCGAACCGCTCAGGGCGGAGCTCGCGAGGACCCCCACGCTTCCCTGGCCGTCATTGGAGAGAGGCAGCACCGCAAAGCCGGCGATGGGCGCGTTCGGGTTCTGTCCCACCGACACGACATTGGAAGTGGTGGGCGTCGTGAGATCGCCAGGGAACACGGCGAGATCAAGAAGCGTCCCCTGCGGCACGAGCGTGGTGTTGGAGACCACGGCGGAGGCTTCGAGTGGGACGCCGCACATGCCGCCCACGCCGAAGGTGGTGGGGGTATTCGTCTGGATGGGGGTATTGGTCGTGCGGGTATCGAGCACCCGGCACGGGGGCACGGTGTAGAAGTTGTCGGCGAGGAGCGGGTGGGCGAGCATCGCAAAGGGCAGCAGGCCGCCGGAGAGGCAGCGCGCGAAAAACCTCTTACATGAGTCCCGCCACAGGCGTCTCGAAGTCATACGAGGTCCCCTCCCGGTCAGGGCGAACGTTCATCCACTGCGGCGCGGGCTCAGGAGTCCGCGTCAGAACCTTCGAGGCACCTCGTTCCAGGGTAGTAGTGCAGTCTCTACGTAGAAGCGTGACAACGTAAGTTTCTGTTTCGAGAACTTCGACCGGGCCGGGACAGCAATGCTCTGACACTTAACCAGCCGAGGTCTGGTCTACCGCGGCTTCACCCGGAGTTGCTCGAACCGTTTTTCCATTGCCTCGAGTCGCCGGCGGAGCTCATCCAGATCCCTCTCGGCGGGACCAGGGTGACGCTGGGCGAGAGGCTTGCCGGATGCAAAGAGGGCCTCTACCCGTGCCAGCAGAGGACTCCGCGCCTGCGGCTCCTTGAAGACCAGGCGGAAGAACTCAACAGGATGGACTTCGAGCACCCTGAGGACCTCGAGCATCTGGCGCAACTTGATCTCAAAGCGACCGGCGAGCAGACGGCTCACGTTGAATCCAGGCCCAAGATGCTTCAGACGTCTCTCGATTTCACGGCGACTCAGCCCGGAGAGATCGACGAGCTGGTCCAGTGCTTCTCGTATGCGCGCGATGTCCGCCTTGCTTCCGGCCATTGCCCGGCTCAGAGAGTAATCTAATCTGGCTGCTGATTGTTTATTTAGACATCACGGGCCTTGCCTCGGCCCTGGCTGACTCAACATTTCACCCAGGGCCTTGGCAACCAAGATGAAACCTCGAGCATGAAATCTCTCATGTCTGCCAAACAGAGCCGCCATATAGCTTGACGGAAGCGGGGCTATCCCAGAACTGCTTCCAGTCGATCGATGGCCAGCAAGGCGGCGCGGGTCGCCCGCTGCGCATAACCGTGCGGAGGCGCTCCGCGTGGCGCCGCATATTGTTTGCGACGTGTCGGGCGAGCGGCGTCGGGCAGGACGAATCAGCTGCCAGGCGCCGCGTCGCAACGCCGCGGCTCGCGGCGAGCCAATTGCGAGATGACTGGGCGCCTCGCTCAGCTCGCGCCGGCGCCGAACGTCTCCTTCCAGCCGCGGGTGGCGGCGAGGGCGGCCAGGGCCTGGTCGAGGCGCGCCTGGTTGTCCGGGCGCACCAGCCAGGTGCTTCTCCCCGAGGGGTGCGGCAGCGGCACCAGGTCGAAGACGTGGGCGCCGCGCTCGACGGTGAAGACTCGGCCCACCCGGTCGCCGAGGGGGGCCGGCGCCGGCAGGAAGCGGGCGATCGCCAGCTGGCCGACGGCGATGACGGTGGCGGGGCGGATGAGGCGCAGCTCGCGCTCCAGGTAGGGGGCGCAATTGGCGATCTCGGCGGGGGCCGGGACGCGGTCGCCGCCGGCGGGTGCGCGGCCGGGAAAGCAGCGCAGCACGGCGGCGATGTAGACGCGGCGGCGGAACTCGGGCTCCGGCGCCCCGAGGCGGGAGAACCACGAGAACAGGCGGGCGCCGGCGGTGAAGGCGAACGGCCGGCCGCGCGCCGCTTCGCGCGGCCCGGGCGCCTGCCCCACCAGGATCATGCGCGGCGCCACTTCCGGCCGCCAGGTGACCGGCGGCGGCTCGACCCGCGGGCAGATCCGGCAGCCGCGGACCTCGGCGAGGTGGCGGTCGAGCGCCCCCCAGTCGATGCGGCGCGGGCGCCGCGCGGCGGCCACCGGGCGCAGCCTCAGGGATTCGCGGCCGTCGCGGCGGCGGGCAGCACCTCGACGCCCGGCTCCCACCAGCTGGCGCCGGGCTCGAAGACGTCGCCCTCGTGGGTGCAGGGGGACGCGATGTGATCGCGGCCGTAGACCGGCCTGCCAGCGTGGGTGGCGCGATGCAACGGGTAGAGGCTGGCACAGACCAGGCAGTAGTGACCCATCACCCTGCCCCGCCGGTCGGGCGGGACCTGGCTCGCGGGCGCCGCGGGAGGGACTCGATAGACCATGGGTTGCTCCTTGCGGGCGGTCAGCGCGCGGCGAGCAGCTCCGCGCGCGAGAAGAAGAAGGCGATCTCGGCGACGGCGTTCTCCGGCGAGTCGCTGCCGTGGATGGCGTTGCGCTCGATGGAGGTGCCGTACAGCGCCCGCACCGTGCCCGGAGCCGCCTTGGCGACGTCGGTCGCACCCATCACCTGGCGCAGGTGCGCCACGGCGTCGTCCCGCTCCAGCGCCAGCGGCATCACCGGCCCGCTGGTCATGAACTCCACCAGGCTGCCATAGAAGGGCCGCTCCCGGTGCACCTCGTAGAACGATTGCGCCTGCGCCGCGCCTAGGCGCAGCAGCTTGATGCCGCGCAGGCTGAAGCCCTCCGCCTGCAAATGGGCAAGGATCTTGCCCGCATGGCCGGCCGCGATGCTGTCCGGCTTGAGAATCGCCAAGGTCATCGCCATCTTTGGTCTCCCCCTGAGATCACCGTTCGTCTAGATTGGTGCCGATCCCGAGCCATGGATCTGTCGCTGCGATACCTAGCTGCCGACAGCCGCCTCGGACAGCACCTCGAGGTCGGCGTCGGGGCCGTCGAGTCGGAACGCCGTGCCGACGACCTCGCCCGCGTCGCCGGGTCCGAGGAGCACGGCCGATCCTGCCGGCAGGCCCAGTCCCCAGCGCACGCCTGGCAACCGCAGCAGCCGGCGCAGCCGGCGATCGTGCCCCGGGTCGAAGTTGGGCTCGACCACGCCGGCCGGCAGCCAGCCGAAGCCCGGCAGGGTCTGGCCCGGAGCGATGCTGCGCGCCACGGCTCCCGCGGCCTGGGCGGCGGCGGCGATCGCCACCACCATGCCGCCACCGGCCAGGCGCTCGCCGAGCGCCGCGGCCGCCGGCGAGCCGGCCATCGCCTCGAGCAGATGGTCGGTGACGCCGCCGCCGAGGTAGGCCGCGGCGAGCTCGCGGAGCCGCTCGGCGTTGCGCCCGCGCCGCGCGTCGCGGGCGCGGTAGATGGGCACCGTCTCGACCTCGCGCCCGAACGCCTCCTCCAGGTAGGCGGCGAAGTGCCGCGGGTAGTCGTTCGACCCGCTCGCCGCCGGCACGAAGCCGACCGGTCCCGGCCCGCAGCGCGCCAGCCACGCTCGATCGGCCGCGAGGGTCTGGCCGAAGCTGAACTCGCCGCCGCCCAGCAGCGCCAGCCAACCGTCTCCGGGGCAGCGCTCTAAGCCATGCAAGTCGCGCTCACCTCGACGCCGCCGGCGATGCCGCCGTGGCCGCCATTCTCAGGCATTCTCAGGCACCGAGCGCGCGCGCCATGGCCTCGCCGAGCTTGGCCGGCGACTCGACGACATGCAGGCCGGCAGCCCGCATCGCCGCCATCTTCTCGGCGGCGGTGCCGCGGCCACCGGCGACGATCGCTCCGGCATGACCCATGCGGCGCCCCGGGGGAGCGGTGCGGCCGGCGATGAACCCGACCACCGGGCGGTCGTAGTTGGCGGCGATCCAGGCCGCCGCCTCCTCCTCGGCGCTGCCGCCGATCTCCCCGATCATCACGATGCCCACCGTCGCGGGGTCGGCGGCGAAGGCCTGCAGCACGTCGATGAAGCTCGTGCCGTTGATCGGATCGCCGCCGATGCCGACGCAGGTCGACTGCCCGAGGCCGAGGTTGGTGAGCTGCCACACCGCCTCGTAGGTCAGGGTGCCCGAGCGGCTGATGACGCCGACGCCTCCGGGACGATGGATGTGTCCCGGCATGATGCCGATCTTCGCCATCCCGGGGGAGATCACGCCGGGACAGTTGGGTCCGATCAGGCGGGTGGGGTGATCGGCCAGGAAAGCCTTGACCCGCAGCATGTCGGCCACCGGGATCCCCTCGGTGATGCAGACCGTCAGCGCGATACCCGCCGCCGCCGACTCCATGATGGCATCGGCGGCGAAGGGCGGCGGCACGAAGATCATCGAGGCGTTGCAATCCGTCGCGGCGCGCGCCTCGGCCACCGAGTCGTAGACCGGGATGCCCTCGCGCTGCTCGCCGCCACCGCCGCCCTCGCTGCCCCCGGCGCCCTCGGGGATGCCGACCGTGGTGCCCCCCTTGCCCGGCGTCACCCCGGCCACCACCCGCGTGCCGTACTCGCGGCAAGCCAGGGCGTGGAAGGTGCCCTCCTTGCCGGTGATGCCCTGCACCACCAGGCGCGTGTCGCCGTTCACCCAGATCGCCATCTAGTGCCCCGTCTCCCTGGCCGCCGCGACCACCTTCTCGGCGGCGTCCGCCATGTGCTCGGCGACGATGAAGTGGAACGGCGCCTGGCGCAGCACCTCGCGTCCCTGCTCGACGTTGGTGCCCTCGAGCCGCACCACCACCGGCAGGCTGACGTTGCCCAGCTCCTCGATCGCCCCCACGACGCCGCGCGCGATGCGGTCGGTGCGGGCGATGCCGCCAAAGATGTTGATCAGCACGGCCCGCACGCCCGGGTCCGAGACCAGCAACCGGAAGGCATTCTTCACCGCCTCCTGGGAGGCGCCGCCGCCGACGTCGAGGAAGTTGGCGGGCTCGCCGCCATAGAGCTTGATGATGTCCATCGTCGCCATGGCGAGGCCGGCGCCGTTGACCATGCAGGCGATGTTGCCGTCGAGCTTGATGTAGTTGAGGTTGTACTTGGCGGCCTCGACCTCCATCGGGTTCTCCTCCGCCAGGTCGCGCATGGCGAGCACCTCGGGCCGGCGGAAGAGCGCGTTGTCGTCGAAGGTCATCTTCGCGTCCAGGGCGAGCACGTCGCCGCCACCCGTCACCAGCAGCGGATTGATCTCGACCAGCGACGCATCGGTCGCCAGGTAGGCGCCCGCCAGCGCCGACAGCAGCTTCGCCGCCTTGCCTGCCGTGGCGCCGGACAGTCCCAGCCCGCGCGCCAGCGCCCGGCCCTGGAACGGCAGCAGGCCGAGCAGCGGCTCGACCTCCTGGCGCAGGATGGCGCCGGGATCGCGCGCCGCCACCTCCTCGATCTCCATGCCCCCCGCCGCCGACGCCATGACGATCGGCTTTCCCGCATGCCGGTCGAGGGTCACCGAGACATACAGCTCGCGGGCGATGTCGAGAGCCTCCTCGATCAGCACCCGTCGCACGACCTGCCCCTCCGGCCCGGTCTGCGGCGTCACCAGCCGCATCCCCAGGATCCGGCCCGCGATCTCGCGCGCCTCCTCCGGCGACCCGGCGAGCTTGACGCCGCCCCCCTTGCCCCGCCCGCCCGCATGGATCTGGGCCTTCACCACGCACCGCCCCCCCAGCTCCACGCAAATCCGCGCCGCCTCCGCCGCATCGTCCGTCACCCGCCCCCGAGGCGTCGCCACCCCATGAGCGCGCAGAATCTCCTTCGCCTGATACTCGTGGATCTTCAAGACCCCTCCCCCCGAAAAAACCCGCCGCAGTCTATCGCGCTCCGGCCGCAGTTCGTTACAGATGGCCGCAGGGTTCCACAGCCGAAGCGAGGGAGGAGGGCCGCGGAAGCCGGATCTCCCTCTGCCAGTTGGTATACAGGTGGCCGAAGGGTTCCACAGCCGGAGGGAGGGAGGAGGGCCTCGGTAGCCGGATCTCTCTCCTGCCGACCTTGGGGCGAGGCCCCCGCAGACCACCACCCCCCCAGCCACCACCCTCGCCCCA
>Ga0307477_10000213_pt1 | contig 80687 bp, 78 predicted proteins | sample atmos_gasesECM2C_FD_203316 | JGI IMG/M metagenome (GOLD analysis project Ga0307477, IMG submission 203316) | Hardwood forest soil microbial communities from Morgan-Monroe State Forest, Indiana, United States - atmos_gasesECM2C_515 | ecosystem: Environmental > Terrestrial > Soil > Temperate...
ACCATTGCAGCTCGCATTTGAATCTAGCATAGGGCTTTCCAGCGCGAAACTCCGGTCGCCTGATTGCTACACTCGCGCGACTGTGCAGGCGTTGCGCGACGTCACCGTTCTCGACCTGTCCCGCCTGCTCCCCGGCCCGTTTTGCACGCTGCTGCTCGCAGACATGGGTGCGGATGTCATCAAGGTCGAAGACACCACGGGTGGCGACTACCTGCGCTGGATGCCGCCGCTCGTCGACCAGTACTCGGCGCTCTTTCATGCGGTGAACCGGAACAAACGGTCCATCGCGCTGAACCTCAAGACCGGCCCCGGGCGGGCCGCGTTCCTGCGGCTGGTCGAGCGCGTCGACGTGGTGGTGGAGGGCTTCCGGCCGGGCGTGCTGGATCGGCTGGGCGTCGGGTACAAGGCGCTGCTCGAGCGCAATGAGCGGGTGATTCTGTGCAGCGTCACGGGATATGGCCAAGATGGACCGTATCGCGATCGGGTCGGACACGACATCAACTACGCGGCGCTGGCCGGTGTGCTGGGCGTCACGGGTTGTGCGGAGGACGAGCTCGCGGTTCCCGGGGTGCAGATGGGAGACTTCGGCGCCGGCGGCCTCGGGGCCGCGGTTGCGATTCTGGCTGCGCTGCACGAGCGCACCCGGACTGGTCGCGGACAGCACTGCGATGTTGCGATGCTCGACGGGCTCCTGAGCTGGATGGCCCCGCTCGCCGCCTCGCTCGGTGACGGCGCGCCGTCGCCTCGCCCCGGCACCGAGCCGCTCAACGGACGCCACCCCTGCTATCGCCTCTACCGCTGCGCCGACGGCTACCTCAGCGTCGGCGCCCTGGAGCCGAAGTTCTGGCAAGCCTTCGTCGAGGCGATCGGGCTCGGCCATCTCGGTCCGGACGGCCTCGCGTCCGGACAGCGGGCGAAGCAGGTCGTCGCCGAGGTGCAGACGCGACTCGCGACGAGGACGCGCGCCGCATGGGAAGCGGTGCTGAACGGTCACGAGACGTGCTGCGAGCCCGTGCTTTCGCTCCACGAGGTCATGGCTCACCCACAGGTCAGATGGCGACAGACAGGGTCCGCCGGCAGCGATCCCGCGCGCCGCGCCCTCGAGGGCGTCGTGCCCTTCCGAATCGGCGATACCGGCCCGACCGCGCGGCGCCCCGCTCCAAGGTACGGGGAGCACACCCGGGAGATCCTCGCCGGGGTGGGCTACGATGACGCCTCCATTGAGGAACTCGTCAAGGAAGGCGCGACAATTGATGCTCGATGAGCAGCGTCCAGGATCAGACTGAGCCTCGCTCGCGGCGATTCCCCAGAAGCAAGCGGAGCGCGCGCACGCGCGAGCGCATCCTCGCGGCGGCAACCGAGGTGTTTGCCCGCCAGGGGTTCCACGGCGCTCGTGTCGCTGACATCGCGGATCAAGCCGGCATCGCGTACGGCCTCGTCTACCACTACTTCGACAACAAGGACGACATCCTCGGGGCGATCTTCTCCGAGCGCTGGTCCCAGTACGTGGCGTACATCGACGAGGTGGGGCGTACGCAACTCTCATTTCGCGAGAAGATGCGCCGACTAGTCCACTTCTGGATCGAGATCTACAGGAGAGAGCCGGACCTGATGACGATCATGATCAACGAGATCAGCCGGTCCTACGAATTCCTCGAGTCGCACGACATAGGCGCGGTTTTGGTCGCGTTCGACGCTATCGAGGCGATCGTGCGGCAGGCCAGGGACGACGGAGAGGTTCACGCGAACATCGATCCGCAGCTGGCCACCTATGTCGTCCTGGGAGCGGCCGAGATGGTGCTGACCGGCTACGTCATGGGAACGCTTCCGCGGGGAGACCCGGAGGCCTACGCTCGAGACGAGGAACTGCTGCTCGGCATGCTCACGGACGGTCTCGCCTCGCGAACGCCATCTGCGTAGATGCGCGCTGGCCCTGCTCCCGGGAGTCTGCCGGGTTCATCGGACGTGCGAGTTCCACCACTCGTGTACCTGCTTGCGCGTGGCGTCCAGACCCGCACCGTTGTCGATGACCCACGTGGCTCTCGACTCCTTTTCAGCGATGGGCAGCTGCGTGGCGATCCGCTGCTGCGCTTCCTCCACGTCGAGGTGGTCCCGAGCCATGAGGCGTCGTTGTTGCACGGGCTCCGGCGCGTACACGAGCATCACGCCGTCGAACCCGTACTCTCCGCCGCTCTCGAAGAGCAGAGGAATGTCCACGACGACCGGGGAGACCTGTCGCTTCAGCGCATCGGCCACGCGCTCCACGATGAGAGTTCGGATACGCGGGTGCGTGATCCGCTCGAGGTCGCCGCGCGCCTGCGCATCGGCGAACACCAGGCGCCCGAGCCTCGCTCTGTCGATACGCCCGTCGGGGAGGAGCACGTCTCGGCCGAAGCGGTCCGCGATCTCCCGATATGCGGGGCGACCGGGCTTCTCGATGTCGTGCGCGATCTCGTCGGCGTCGACGATCTCGGCTCCGAGATCCGCGAGCATTGCCGCCACCGTGGACTTGCCGCTGGCGATACCGCCGGTGAGACCCACGATCACGGCACGGCCATGTTCGCGGTACCGCGTGGAGTCGAGCTTGCTCGGACGCTTGCTACAGTGGAAAAGACGTGATAACGCACGGTCGTCCACTCATTCTCGCCGCTGCTGTGCTCGTGAGCGTCTCGGCGTGCGGCGGGTCCTCCTCCTCGTCGAGCAGCAGGCTCCCCGTGATCCACTTCGTCGGCAACTCGACGTGTCCGACGAACGGTGCGGCTGCCCCCTACAACACCAACAGCGACGGCCACCCCGTTCCTCCGGCGGTCAACAGCTATCCCCCGGTCGGTGAGGCGATCGACGAGATGCCGCATACGCACGTGCCGCCGCCGGCGCAGGTGACGTACAACCACAACCCTCCCACCAGTGGTTGCCATTACAACCTCGGGTATGGGACGGCTCCGATTCAGACGGGTGCGTACGATCGTGTGATCCAGCCGCAGTTCTGGGTGCACAACCTGGAGCACGGCTACGTCGTGGTGCTCTACAACTGCCCGAGCGGATGCACTCAGCAGTTCAACCAGCTGCGACAGTGGTACCGCGGTCTTCCCCCTGACCCTGCCGGCGTCGTGCCGTACCCGAAGGTGATCATCGTCCCCTATCTGAGCATGAGCGCTCCGTTCGCAGCCGTCTACTGGGACTGGTACGACCCGATCCCGGTGTTCAGCATCAACGAGGTGCAGCGCTTCTACGCGAACCACGTGGGTCACGCGCCGGAAACGGCAGGTCCCTGAGCTCGGGGGCGCGCCGCGACGTAAGAGACCTCCAGAGGCCTACTGCGTTCTCGGGTTGAGCGCAGCGCTGCCGAGGCCGTGGGCGAAGGTCTCGAAGTCCTCCACCCGGTTGTAGGCGTGAGCGGACAGCCGCATCACGAGACGTCCCCGCACCTCGGCAGCCATCACCTCGGCACGACACTCCCTGGCGATCATGCGACGCAGGGACTCAGCGCGCTCTGCACGACGCGCAATCCAGTCGGGCAGGACGAGCGACACCATCGCCAGATCGCTCGACGGAGGCGCCGCCACCTCGAGCGCCGTGGACAGCACGAGCGCGCCGTCGTGGACGATCCGCGCGTTCCGACTTCGGAGCTGAGTCAGGTCTGCGTCCTGGAGCAGGTCGAGGGCAGAGGGCGTGGCCAAGACCGCTGTGTAGTCGCTCGTTCCCCACCACTCGAAGCGCTCCGGGAACGGGTCGTCGCTCTTGGACCCCGCTACGACGGTGCGCAAGCGCTCGCGCCATGCAGGAGCCACGGCGAGGAACGCGGACCCTCGCGGAGCACAGCACCATTTGTGGAAGTTTCCGGTGTAGAAGTCTGCGCCGTAGCGGGCGACCCCGAGGTCGATCAGTCCGGGGGCGTGCGCGCCGTCGACCAGCACCGCGGCTCCGTGGTCGTGACAGCGCCTGATCAGAGGCTCGATGTCGACGAGCAGCGCTGTGGCGGAGGTGATGTGATCGACCACGACCAGCCGCGTGCGTTCCGAGAGGTGGTGCTCGATGGCGTCCGAGATCGACTCCGCCGCAAACTCGGCGTGCTCGAGCCGTGCCTCGCGCAGAACAGCACCCGTCCGCTCGCACGCTGCCGCCGCAGCAGCGCGTACGGCGGGATACGTGTCGTCGGTGACGAGGACCTCGTCGCCACGTTCGAGTGGCACAGAGGCCAGGACGCCGGCCACGGCGAACGTCACATTGGGCTGAAGCACGACGCCGGACGCGTCAGCGCCGACGAACGCGGCCACGCGTTCGCGCACCACCGCCATGTGTTCGGCGAGATCGCGCGCAAAGAAGCCCGCGGGGTTGGCCTCGACGAGCCGTGACCACCGTCTCTGCTCCGCGCTGACAGTGCGGGTCACCGCGCCGAAGGATCCGTGGTTGAGGTGCAGCAACCGAAAATCGAGGTCCCAACTCTCGCGATCGTAGAGGTTGCAGTGCGCGGCCGCGGCTGGTTCAGCCGAGAAAGATGAAGAGCGCTGATCCACCAGCACACTGTGCCACGCAGGCGAAAGGGACATCGGCCGCGCACCCGGCCTATGCTTAGAGGCGCTCACGGTACCCTCCTGGACAGAAGGTGGCCATGCCCGCGACTCGCCTATCCGCCCGCTCGGCCCTCAAGGAAGCCCTCGCCGCCGACCTGGAGGAGGCGAGCAAACACACCGAGGACATCCTGCGCCCACTGGACGACGAGCGTCTCACGACGCAGTACGACGCGCTCATGAGCCCGCCGCTGTGGGACTACGCGCATATCGGCGTTTTCGAGGACCTGTGGCTCGTGCACGCGTTGTCGGGAGCGCCCGTGGACGAGCGGCTGATGCGCCTCTACAACCCGATCGACACTCCTCGGGTTGCCCGCGGACGGGCGCCGCTCATGAATCGTCGGGAGAGCGCCGCCTATCGCGCGGATGTGCGGCAGCGAGCGCTCGCGCTTCTCGAGGAGGTCGACCTGGAGGCTGACGATCCTCTGCTCAAAGACGGCTTCGTGTACGACCTCGTGATTCAGCACGAGCAGCAGCATGACGAGACCATCCTGCAGACGGTCCAGCTGACTCCGGGCGCTTACCTGACGAGTCTCCCGGTGCTGCCCGCCGGCGCCCCCGCGAATGCCGGCATGGTGTTCGTCGCGGCGGGAACGTATCCGATAGGTGCGGACGCGGTTGCGCCGTACGACAACGAACGGCTGCAGCACTGGGTTCGGATCCCCGCGTTTCGCATCGACCGCTTCCCCGTGACGAACGCTCAGTACCTGGCGTTCATGGATGACGGCGGATACGCGCGGTCGGAGCTCTGGAGCAGGGACGGTTGGGATTGGCGGGGTACGTTCGACATCGTGGCGCCGGAGTACTGGAACGCGACATCGAAAGGCTGGACGACCTTGCGAGCGGGTGTCCAAGTCCCCGTCGACGAACGCGTCCCCGTGTGCCACGTGAGCTGGTTCGAAGCCGAGGCCTACTCGCGGTGGGCCGGAAAGCGGCTGCCGACCGAGTTCGAGTGGGAGGTCGCGGCAGCGTGGGATCCGGAAGAGCGCCGGGCACGTCGTTATCCCTGGGGCGAAGCGGCCCCGGAGCAGGATCGCGCGAACCTCGACCAGCAGCTCTTCAGCCCGGCGCCCGTCGGTGCGTACCCTGCGGGTGCGAGCGCCCTGGGCTGCGAGCAGATGCTGGGCGATGTCTGGGAGTGGACCAGCAGCGACTTCCGTCCATACCCCGGGTTTCGTCCGCATCCCTACCCGGAATACTCGGTGCCCTTCTTCGGCGATGCGTTCAAGGTGTTGCGGGGCGCCTCCTGGGCGACGCGGCCGCGCGTCGCGCGCAACACATTTCGAAACTGGGACTCTCGATTGAAACGACAGATCTTTGCCGGTTTTCGCTGTGCGGAGGACGCGACGTGACCGCGAGCAGCGTTCGTATTCAGGAGTTCGCAGCTGCGATCGAGCCCGACGACCTTCGGAGGACGATGGCCGAAGAGGTGTGCAGTGGGCTGGTGCAGCGTCCCAAACAGCTCCCCAGCAAGTACCTCTACGACGCGCGAGGCTGCGAACTCTTCGACGAGATCACGCGCCTACCCGAGTACTACCTGACCAGGGCGGAAACGGAGATCCTGCAAACGAGCGCGGATGACATCGTCGCTGTCGCGAAGCCCGAGGTCATCGTCGAGCTGGGCGCCGGCTACTGCACGAAGACCAAGCTGCTGATCGCTGCAGCCCGTCGGGCGGGGACGCTCGTCTATTTCGTGCCGACAGACGTGAGCCCTGCGGCGATAGCCGAGGCGACGCGCAGCCTTCCGCGCGAGTTCCCGGCCCTCCAGGTCCATGGCGTCGTCGCCGAATTCGAGAGCGTTGCGCATCTGCCACGCTTCGGCAGGCAGATGGTGATCTTTCTCGGCAGCACCATCGGCAACCTCGATGACGACGCGCGGGGGCGGTTCCTGCATCGCATCCGGGGCATGCTCGAGCCTGGCGACTCCTTCCTGCTCGGCGTCGACCTGGTGAAGGATGTGCAGGAACTCCACGACGCGTACAACGACGCAGCCGGCGTGACGTCCGAGTTCACGAGCAACATGCTGCGCGTCCTCAATCGGGAGTTGGACGCAGAGTTCGACCTCGCATCCTTCGAGCACGAGGCCGACTACAACGCGGATCGGCGCCGGATCGAGATCTACCTGCGCTCGAAGCGTCGACAGTCCGTGAGGATCGGTGCCTGCGACATGGTCGTCGATTTCGACGCAGGTGAGCGGATGAGAACCGAGATCTCTGTGAAGTTCGAGCGCCACGCGCTTGCGAAGGAGCTCGAGAGCGCCGGGCTGCACCTTCGTGGCTGGTTCACCGACAGCCGGGACCGCTTCGCCCTCGCGCTCGCCACGCCAGCCTAGGACGAGACCGAGCAGCCGGTCGTTCCCGCCGCCCACGCTGCGCTGCCACGCACGTACAGCAGCGTACCGGATTGGTCACGGAGCACGCGGGTCCATCCGCTTGTTCGGTCGAGCTCCGCGGTCAGCTCGCCGGCGGGGTACACGACGGCGGTTGTGCCGCTCCGCTCGAGCAACTGTAGGGCGCTCGGCGAGGTCGTTGCCCCTGCGGCGATGCGCTGGTAGTCACGAAACACGCTGAAACCGAGCGATATCGACTCGCCGTATTCGTACACGCGAGCGCGTGGATACAGCCGGTTGATCAGGTAGCCGGCGTTTCCGTAGACGCTGAACACCCTTTGCGGGTTCGGAGCGCGGCTCAGCACTGCCGCTACGCAGGATGGATACGCGGCGGCGACGCCGGCCTCCGTCGTCTGCGCCGCCATGCGCGCGACGCCGGCCGCAGCCGTTGCGCCACCCGTCCCCACGACCGCGGCTCCGGCGACGCATGCGGCGAGCGAGACGGTGCGTGGCCGGGGAAGTACGCCGGTCGAGCGCCGCGCCCGTGCGCGGGCCACGCCGGCTGCCATGGCGATCCATCCTGGGGTCACGAGAGCGACGCAGATGGCCGTATCCCGCACGGCCGTGAGCGCAAGAGCCGTGCCCGCGGCTGCGAGCAGCGCGTCTCGGAGGTCGAGCCTGGCGCCGAGAGCGGGCATGACGGCGAAGCTGACGATGAGAGCCAGGAGCGCCCACAGACCCGGGTCGTGGAAGTTCGGCGAGAGCCACTCGACGATTCCCTTCTGTCCTTCTGTCGCGCTGACCGTCAAGGCGAAGTGGTAGAGCGAGGGTCCCGCAGGGTTGACGCAGGCCGCAAGCGCCGCTGTGCCCGAGACGACGAGGAGGCCGCGAATCCTCTGCCATGGCGCGGCAGAGGATTCGTGCAGGAGCCGTTTGGCCGTCTCCGCCACCAGCACGAGCACGAGCGCGCCGAGACCGGCGACGAAGCCCGCGTGCAGGTTCGCCCACACCAGGACCACGAGGGGGATCAACCAGCGGCGGCGCCCACCGCTGTGGAGGTACGACTCGGCCGCCAACAGGACCCAGCTGATCAGGACGAAGGTGAACACCTGTGGCCGCGCACCGAGGACCGGCTCGGCCGCCTTAGCGCCGAGGGCCAGTCCCAGGGCGCAGCTGACGGGGCCCGCGCCGCGTCGAGCCGCACGGAGAGCGATCACAACAAAGCCCGACCAGCACGCCACTCCCATCACGAGCGCGACTGCGAACAGACCGCCGAGGCCGTTCAGCGCGGCAAAGATCGTGTCCGACAGCCATTCGTGAGCGGTCATCGGGTTGCCCGCCGCGGTGTACGAGAAGAGCTCGGCGGTTGGGACCCGGTGGTTGGCGAGCATCCACTGTCCGAGGCGCACATGCCACCACACGTCGGGGTCGCTCAGGGCGTCGAAGCCCACGGTGGCGATGGCGAGCAGCACCGCGACGAGCAGAGCCCGACGAGGGTTCGCGAGCACACCGAGGACGACTGCGCGCAATCGAGTGCGCGGCGCGACAGCAGTCAGATCCGTGCTGAGGACAGCCGTCATGCCCGGCGAAGCGTAGGCGCGGGGCCGCGCATCGACTGTCTCCGCGGCCGGGTGGCGACAGCTTCGTATACTCGCCGCGATGGCGAACAGTGTTCGGCATTCCGCAGGCGCGACGCGGAATGCGGCGGAGCGACCGGCGAGCCGTCCTCAGCGTGCCCCGGCCGCCACCCAGAGCGCCAGGCGCACCGTGTCCTGGCTGAACTGCCTGGTCGGTCTCATAGCGGGTGAGGCGCTGCTCCTCCTCCTCAGCAACCTGGGGCTCCTCGCCGCCAACGCTGCGTTCGGCTCGAACGGCTCGCATCAGGCGGACGGCGGCATCGTGGGCGTTTCATCACTCATCGCCGTCATCGCCGGCGCGTATATGGCGGCCCGGCTCGCCGGCCACCACGGCCTCTACCAGGGCATCGTCGTGGCCTGTGGTTTCATCGCCTGGGGCGCGGTGTTTCAGTTTCTGCACGAGGCCGGCGCCGTGGCGACGAGCCTGAAAGCGGGAGGGCACACGTTGATCGACCTGGGGCCGATGGACATGGGAAGTGTCGTCAGCGGCGATCTGCTCGCGCTCTTCGGTGGAACCGTCGGCGGCCTGCTGTCAGGGAAGCGCTAGCGGGCCAGGTCGCGGGGTCGGAGGAGCGGCTGGCTCAGCGCTGGCCGACAGCTTCGCCGGCGGCGACCGGCGACTCGCGCGAATAGGCCTGCCCCACGAGGTCGACACGACCCAGCGAGCGTGCGAACTCCAGGCAGGCGGAACGGGCGAACCGGAGGTGTTTTCCCGGTGTGTGCCAAGCCTGGAGATGGCCTTGGGCGACAGCGCGACGAAGAGTCGATCGAGAGACGCCGCACAGAGCGGCTGCCTCCCCGGTCGTCAGGATCTCTTCGTCGGTCGGTGCCATCTCCCACTTCCTCCAGACAGCAACAATAACGGGAACTGCGTCCTTGGCTAGGTCGCTGCTACTTATACACCGGGTTGCCGCGCTTGTGTGGTTCTTTCGTCGCTGAACCTTCCCGACGAAACGGGGGTCGCCGTCGGCCCCCTTCGTATACTCGTCTTTGCAGTCCGACGTCTCGTCGTCGGGCATAGCAGCAGGAGTCTGCCATGACCCACGACGTTCAGGGGATGGCCCGACGCCTCCTCGAGAGCGTCGGCACAGTCATCGTCGGCAAGGAAGCTGAAATCGAGCTGTGCATCATCGCCCTGCTCTGTCACGGACATCTGCTCATCGAGGACGTCCCGGGCACAGGAAAGACGATGCTCGCCAAAGCGCTCGCGCGTGCCTCTGGCTGCAACTTCGAGCGAGTGCAATTCACGCCCGACCTCTTGCCCGGGGATGTCACCGGCGTGACGGTGTACAACCCCAACGCGCGAACGTTCGAGTTCCGGCGCGGGCCGATCTTCACCCAAGTGCTTCTTGCCGACGAGATCAACCGGGCCACCCCCAAGACGCAGTCTGCACTCCTCGAGGCGATGGAGGAGCGCCAGGTCACGGTCGACGGGACCACGCACGCACTGCCCGCGCCCTTCATCGTTCTCGCCACACAGAACCCGATCGAGCTCGGTGGCACCTTCCCTCTCCCCGAAGCGCAGGTCGACCGGTTCATCCTGAGGGTGAGCCTCGGGTACCTCCCGGGAGACGAGGAGGTCGCGCTCCTCGACCGTTTCCAGTCGACCAGCCCGCTCCCCACGCTACAGCCGGTCACCTCACCGGAGGAGATCGCTGCGGCTCAGGCTCGGACGGCCGAGATCTTCTGCGACCGCAGCATCAAGGAGTACTGCGTTCGCGTCGTGCAGCGCACCCGGGAGCACCCGGACGTCGCTCTCGGCGCCTCACCGCGGGCCTCGCTGGGGCTGATGCACGCTGGCCAGGCCAGGGCTGCCATGAACGGGCGCGACTACGTGATCCCGGACGACATCAAGGACGTTGCGCGCCACGTCCTCAACCACAGGGTCATGCTGCGTCCGAACGCCGAGCTCCGCGGCCTCGCGCCCCGAGACGTCGTCGACCAGGTGCTGGGAACCGAGGCCGTGCCGATGACCGGCAAGCGCCTCGCCTGAGCATGACGGCGCGAGTCCCGCTCATCGCCTGCGTCGCAGTCCTCGCCTTCTTCGCCGGGATCACGGCGGTTCGGCTCGCGTACGCCCTGGCCTACGCGCTCATCCTCGTGCTGGTGGTGGCCTTCATCTGGTCGCGCTCCGTGGCGCGGCGGATACGCGTCACACGCGAATCGCCGAAGGGTCAGTACATGATCGGCGAGCCGTTCGAGGAGTCATTCACGGCCCGCAACACGAGCGGCTTGCGGCTACCCTACTGCGAGGTCTACGACATGACCGAGCTCCAGGGCTACGCGCCCGGTCGGGCCTTCTCCCTTCCGGCTTGCGGGACCGTGACCTGGCGGGCCCGAGGCGTCTTCACGCGCAGGGGTCGACATCGGTTCGGACCGTTGGAGGCTCGGCTCGGCGATCCGTTCGGGCTGTTCCCGCGGCGCGTCAGGGTCGCCTCCGACTCAGAGGTGATCGTGTACCCGGCGATCCATCCGCTCGATGAGGTGACACCACTCTGGGCGGGGGGAGCGGCGTCCGACATTCGTCGGGGTAGACCCGTCGACGTCGCGCCCGACGTCTCGACCATCCGCGACTACGATCCGCACGACGGCTTGAGCCGGATTCATTGGGCTTCGACCGCGCGCACCGGCAGGCTCATGAGCCGTCTCTACGACACCAGGCAGAGCGCGGACCTGCTCGTCGTGCTCGACCTGCAACGGGGTGTGCACCTCGGGCGCGGGTCGGAGTCGACGTTGGAGTACGCGGTGTCCCTGGCAGCGTCCATCTGTCACGCCGCCATACGCCGGGGTCAAGCCGTCGGGTTGGTGTCGAACGACCGCGAGGCGACCGGATTCGGCGCCGGCCGTGGTGAGACGCAGCGCCTCCGGATTCTCGATTTCCTTGCGCTCGCCGACGACAACGGTCACGTTCCCCTCGCGGACACGATCCGCCGGCACGGCTCGGGATGGCGCGGCCGGGGCGGCATGATCGTGATCACACCCAATCGCGAACAGGACTGGGTCGAGGCTCTCGTCGACACGGTGACGCGCGGACAGCGGCATCTCTGCATATTCGTCGAGCCGTCGTCGTTCGGCGGCAAGGGCCCCGCGCTTCGCGTTCCCGCCGCGTGGCGGCTGGTACTGGATTGGTGGGTGGTTCGGCGAGGTGACGTGATCGCCGCCGCCGATCGCGTGCGCGCCGTGGGGAGCTGAAGCCCGACGCCGTGATCGCCACGCGACAGAGCGGCGTTCGCATACCGATCGCCCTGCGAGGCACGGCGGCGGGCACAGCCCTCTGCGGCCTCACGATCTTCGCAACCACCTGGACGTTGCTGGCCACCGGTTGGGTCGACGGTGCGAGTGGAGCGTTCGTCGTCGGTATGGCAGCGGTCCTGGAGGCCGCCGTCCTCGCCTACGCGCGGGTGAGCCGCGTCCTGGCCGCAGTCCTAATCCCGGTTCTGGCGCTCGCAGCGATCATCCCGGCGACGATCAGTGCGCTCCCGTTCGACGGCGACGCGTCGCCCTGGCACCTGATAACGCGGTACCTCGGCGCCAGCCTCGGCGGTCTGGCCACGACGCAGGACTGGTCGTTCTCGGTGGGGCTGTGCGCGGTCATCTGGATCTGCGGATACTGGATGACCTGGCTCGCGCTGCGCGAGCACCGAGGCGTGTTCGCCGTCGTCCCCGTGTACATCGTTCTGGCCACCAACGTCCTGAACGCGAGGAGCGACCACGATCCGGCGCTGCCGACGGTGCTCACGGTGGGCTTCTCATTCCTGGTCATCGCGAACGCGTACCTCGATGCACTCCTGGTGCGCTGGCAGAAGCGAAACATCCGCGCGCTCCCGGGTATCCGTGCCGGGATGGTCGGCAGCACGGCGGTGATCGGCGTCGGAATCATCATTCTCGGCAGCGTGCTCCCCAGAGCCACCAGCACCGACATATCGGGCCAGTTCTTCACCGGCGGCGGGAGCAACGGGCACGGATCCCGAGGCGCCGGCGGCGCCGAGGGAAACGGGCCGGCCACCATCGGCTTCAACGTCAACACGCAGCCCGGAGGGCCGTTGATCAGCAACCCCAAGCCCGTGCTCACCTACACCGCCGATACCAACGCCCCGGTCTTCCTGCGGGTGATCAACGACACGACGTTCAACGCCGGGAACTGGTACCCGGAACACGCCGTCACGACCTACGACCGTGGCATCGTCTTCACGAGCCTGCCCTTCCGGGCCGGATCCTTGCCGATCGACAGCGCTCGGTCGGACGGCGCGCTCGCGTCGGACACGGTGCGCATCACGGCGCTCATCAAGCTCCGACCCCACGCGACGGACGACCAGGGTCGAGCGCTGTTTCCCGGTGACGCCCAGTCCGTCAATGCCAATGGCATCGTGATGGGAACGGTCGACGAGAACAACGGTGGGGATCGACTCCTCACCGCGGATTCGGTGCAGATCGGGTCCAACGGCGGGGCGACCATCACGACGACGGGCCTCGTCTCAACGGCCACCGCAGCACAACTGCGGATCGCGGGGACCGACTATCCCGCATATACCCAGCGCTACACCGTACTCGGCGACGACAGTCACAGCGCTCGGACCATTGCAGCACTCGCGCGCGACTGGACCAAGGGCACAACCAATCCCTACGACTCTGCGAGCGCTATAGAGCAACATCTTCGCGACCCATCGCAATTCACGTACACGTTGAGCCCACCGACGCCGCCCCCCGCGCAATGGCCGATCGTGTATTTCCTGACGACGAGTCACCGCGGGTACTGCCAGTACTTCGCCTCGGCGATGGGCACCATGCTGCGGAGCCTCGGCATTCCTGCCAGGCTTGTGAACGGCTACGGGCCGGGTGCGACTCTTGCCACCGGGAACCGTCATGGACAGCGCGAGCAACAGGTCACCACGAGTGACGCGCACACCTGGGTCGAGGCCTACTTCCCGGGCTACGGCTGGGTTCCGTTCGAGCCAACTCCTCCCTCGAGCGTGGGTGACTACGTCCCGTTCGGCAGGGGGGCGGCCGCAACGCAGGGTGCGACGTCACCGTCAGCCGGCGCGCAAAAGCCGGGATTCTCGGAGCCACTGCCGCTCCCGCCGGGCGATACGCACACGAGTGCCCCTGCGAAGCCCAGGAGCGCGGCCACCCCTGACTTCAGGCTCGTATCGGTGAGCGCGGCAGGGTTCATCGGCGTTTCCCTGCTGGGAGCGGCGCTCTGGTTGCTCCTTCCGCAGTCGAAGAAGGGAGCGTGGCGCCGTCTGGAGTTCCTGGGCCGCATTCTCGGCGTGCGCAGGAAGGCGCACGAGACACATCGCATGTACGCGGCCCGTTTTTCGGCGCTGCTGTCCGGCCCACGCGCGCCGGATTCAGAGTCCGGGCCGCGCCAGGGGCGGCGGTCGCCGGCCGAGATCGTCGCGCTGCTTGCACGAGGCTGCGCGGCGGATGCGTTCTCCAAGCCGGGGGCGCGAGCGCAGGAGTCGGGCGTGCGGGCCATGTGGCTGACGGTGCTGCTCGCAGCACCCGGTCTCGTCTGGCGCGTCTCAGCGCGAAGAGCGACAACGCGCTAGCCGTTCGCGCTGCGCGCGGACGGGATACCGACACCATTCTCTGTCCGCGCGCCGTCCGCGACCGAGGTACACATTGTCGGGCCGTGGCTCCGACGGGAGACCATCGGACCGTAAACGCGAGGGACGCTCGATGCTGCTTCACGCCGCCGCGACCGCGATTCATGCTCTCTTCGTTCTGACGGGCTGCGTTCCGGGAGGCGGCGTCGCGTGCGCGCCCAACGAAGCCGCCGACCACCTGTCCAAGCCGGTTCTCGACAGCATCGCGGGGCCGCTGATGACGTCGGCGCAATTTCTGATACCGGCCGCCGTCGCCGTCTCCGGCCTCCATCGGATGATGGAACATCGGGAGAGCGGAGGCTCGTTCCTCATCGACATGGTCACCAAGGGTGGGGGAGCCGTGCTCGTCCTCGCCCTGATCAAGAGCGTGGCCGGCGTGGGCTGATGGACGTCTTCATCCTCGCGCTTCCGCTGCAACACATTCGACGCATACAGCCCTTTCGCGCGCACAAGAGCGTCGCCGGAGGCGCCGCGCGCGCCGTGGAAGCCGGCTGCGCGAATCAGGTGCCCAGCAGGCACGCGGAGGTGGGCAGCGAACTCGATCGTCGCGTCCAACCTGGGTGATCAGCCACGGCCTTGGGCTGCTCCTGCCGGAGCTCACGGCCGACAGTTGGTGGAACCCAGCCGACTGGTTGAAAGGAATCGGCGGTCTGCTCCAGGGGGCTTACGACCAGGCAACGAGCGTCAAGGACGCGCTCGGTGGTGTGCTGACTCTCCTCGCCGGCGTGTTCCGGTTCTTCACGGACACGGGCGGATTTCTTGCCGACGCCGTGGCTTGGCTGGGTCACGTGCTCTTTCCACCCGAGCTGCAGACATGGTTCCTCGGAACCGTCGGATACCCGGTGGAGGTTCACGGACGATGGGAACCGACATCGACATACGAGGCGCTGTACAGGGTCGTTCAAGCGCCGGCGCTTCTCGTGGCCGCGACGTCAGCCGCCCTGCGCCTGCTCCGATTGACGATTGACGCGCGCGTGAGCGCGCAGCACGCGCTGGTGGACGTGCTCCCCCGCTTTTTGGCGTGTGCCGCACTCATCGGCATCCCGGGCGTTGGAGTCGGGCTCGGATACTCCTTCGTCGCCTGGGGAATCAATGCGTCGGTGGCTGTCGCAGCAGGCCTGGCCTCGACGTTTCTGCATGCGTCGGTGTTCAACGGAGTAGGCCCCGGGCAGAACTGGTTCGAGGGGGTTCTGCGCATGCTCAGCAACCGTGGACACGGTCTCGTGGTCGTCACCATCGGCTTCATTCCGCTCCTGATCCTGCTCCTCTACGCGGCGTTTCTCCTGGTGGTGCGGACGATCATGATCGGGTTCTGCGTGGCAACGGCGCCGCTCTGCTTCGCGACAGCGGCGTTCGATGCTCACAACCGCTTCCTGCAGTACTGGGTCGACATGTTCGTCGGCGCAGCGATGACGCCCGTGATTTTGGGAACAGCGCTCTCCGTGAGCCTCACGCTCGCATCCAGCGCGGTCAGTGCGCTTGTGGTCGGACCCGTCCTCGCCATCGTGATCCTCTGTGGAGGGGTGTGGATGAGCGGGAAGCTGGTCCATGGCCTCACCTGGCGCCACTTCTCGCACGGAGGCGCGGTGGCCGGGTTTGCCGCCGGAGTGGCGGCGGTGCTGGCTCCGGTTCAGCGACTCGCGCCTGCCGGTTTCCTTGCCGAGGCGTTGGGCGCCAATGCAGCCGGAGGCAATCGAGTCGTCGACGCGATGAAGCGGCTGGGCACGGCCGCGCAGGGCCTGCACCCGGGCCCGCCCTCTCGGCGCGGCGTTCCTTCGTTGGAGAACGCAGCGCCCGTGTCGCTCGGCTCGACAGCCCTCCGCTTCGGCGTGGTGGCGACGGGCGGGCCGCCGCCGATCAGGGCCGCGTTGAGTCCAGCCGGGCAACACGCGGTCGAAGGAGCAGGCGAGCTCTTCGATCAACGTGCCTTCGACGTGTTCGCCGGCGGTCATCACAACCTCATCGGTGCGCTCACGCTGGATCGTCCGTACGGCGCGATGACGTTCGGTGATAGGGCCAAATTGGCATGGGAGCGGGTGTCTCCACGCAGCCAGGGCCACTTCGCTGACGAGTACCTGTCCCACTGGCTCGGCGGCGACGTCGACGGCAGGGGAGTCGTCGCCGCCGTCGGTTCTCCTGCTGGGGTCGGTTGAGCGGCATGAGAGCGCGGCACGTTCCGATGTCGATCGACACGCAGATTCGGGTTCCGGTTGGCCCGGCCCTCGTGCCGCTCCGAAGCCTGAGCGTTTTGGCCGCCTTCGCTCCTCTCGCGCTCGTGGTGCTGGCGCAAGCATCGATCCCGCTGACGTATCGCGTCGGGCTGACGATGAGCGTCTTGCTCGCTGCGTTTGGGCTGTCGGTGCCCGATCGAGAGGGCGTCTGGATCTTGACCTGGTGGGTGTACCGGTTGGCGGCACCGTTCCTGCCGACGGTGATCCTCGACGGCAAACCGTCGCGTGCACGCGTAGGCTCGGTGGCGGGTGCGACTCGCATCGGAGTGGCGCACCGCCGAGCGCTCGAGCACGCTCTTCAGGCGTTCCATGTTGCGGAACGGCTGACCGTGCCGCGAGTGGCGACCACAGGGAACGGGATCATCCGTTTGGCGCCCGGGGGAGCTCGCGCCGTGCTCATGGTGCTTGCGCCAGCCGCATCCGTCGGTTCGAGCCGGTACGAGGAGTGGTGCGACCGCATGGTGCAGTGGCTGCTGGCGCTCGACTGTCCGTCCCAGCTGCTGACGCTGTTGGATCACTACGACCGGATGCAGGCTGAGGTCGCCTTCGACCGCCGTGTGAAAGGCTGGCCGCAGTCGCCGCTGGCCGCGTTCGAGCGCGACCTCGCCGGCAACGTCGCTGAGCAGAGCCTACGTTTTCGAAACTACGTCGTCTTGTCGCCAGGGATCGCGGGAGCCGACGGCGTCCCGGCGGCCAGTCGGTTCCTCGGTCGTTCGGCAGTGCGCAGTGCCACTGACGACGAGGCCGATCGTGTGTTGCGCACTGCGCTTCGCCTGGCGAGTGGCCTTGGTCTCGACGTGGGCGTCGCCGATCGCGACGACATGGCCGCTCTCGTGGACCGTACGGTCCTCGGCGCTCGGTCCGCCGCCGTGACCCACGACGGCGTCGTGCGGGTCGGCGACTCTCTCAGCCAGGTGTCGACCAGCCTGCGGCTGCCGTCGACGATCCAGCCCGGGCTCGTCGTCGAAGCGCTCATGAGAGCGCGCATTCAGGGGGCTGCGAGCCTGCACGTGCTTCCCGTCGCTTCCGACGTCGCCCGTCGCCTGCTCGACCGACGGGTATCGATGCACCGCTACTCCGCCCGCGAAGGCAATAGTGCTGTCGACAACCAGGTGGCGCTCGCGGAGACGAATGCGGTCCTCGCATCGATTGCACAGCGAGAGATCAAGCCCTGCCGTATGGCGCTGACCCTGGCGATCCGCGACGTCACCCGAGAACGACTGGAGGCGACCACCCAACGCATGGAGGCGCTTCTGTCCAGTTGTGGCTTGAGCATGACACGCGTCAGCTCCCCCGGTTTGGTTGTCGCGCTTGCGGTAGCTCCGGGGTGTGCGCCTCTCAGACGGAGCCTTCAGATCACCTCCGATGATGTCGTCGCGTGCATGCTGCCGGCACTGGGAACGCCGTTTTCGGATCAGCGTGAGCCTCTCCTGGGTCTCAGTCTGGCCACGGGTGCTCCGGTGTACGCGTCCGTCTGGTCGCGGCCCAATTTCAACGCTCTCATCCTGGGAAGTTCGGGGGCCGGCAAGAGCGTGGCGACGAAAACGCTGTTGATCAGGCACCTGATGGAGGGGGCCGTGGCAGTCGTCATCGATCCCGATTCCGAGTACCGACGTTTGATGAACGCCGTCGGAGGGAGGCATTTCGAGTTGGGTGACGAGGCGCTCAACGTCCTCGCGATCGGTTCGCGGGAAAGCGCAGACGTTGCTGCGAGTGCGGTGCTACCGGTGCTCAGCGTCATGGCGGGCGATGAGCGGGGCTTTCGAGACGGACGGCCGATTCGTCGCATGCCCGATGAGGACCAGGGATGGCTTCACGGAGAGCTCGCCGACTTCTTTCGATCGTGGCGGGACTATCCGGCTGGTGGCGAGCCGCTGCTCCACGACCTGGTGAAGTTCCTCGAGCGGTCGTTCGCGTGCAGCCCTCTCACCCCGCGTGAAACGGACCGTTTCAGGGTCGTGATCGCTCGACTCCGGCGATTCACGCAGGGGCACCGCGCACAGGTCTTCGACCGGCCGTCGACCTTCACTGTCGGGGACGAGCCTGTCGCGGTAGGTCTGCGGTCCTTCGCGTTGTCGTACGCCGCCGATCTCACCCCCGCGCTGGCGGTCGTGCTGACGGCTGTCATGTCCGCGCTCGGACGCGGAACGGTGCGCCGGATCATCGTCGTCGACGAGGCCCATCGAGTCACGGCAGACCCCGACGCGGGCGACGTGCTGGCCCAGCTGGTCCGGCAGGCTCGCAAGCACGCCACCGGCGTGTGGATGTGCTCTCAGCGAGTCGAGGACTTCATCGCCACAGACCTGGGAAGGACGCTTGCGGCGACAGCGTCGACGAAGCTCCTGCTCGGCGCCGAGGAGCCGTGCGTCGCCGGGGTCAAAGAGGCGTTCTCCCTGGACGACGAGGAGACGTCTGCCATCTCCCCGATCGTTCAGGGACGGGGTGTGCTCATCTCGGCGGGCGAGCGGTCCCTGGTGACGGTTCTGCCGGGAAGGGCGATCCTCGCGCTGGCCGACACGACGCCGAGCGCGGTCGGCAGCCTCCTGCCGGCCGCCGCCGAGTGAATCCGATTGATCCCGGCACTCACGAGGCTCCTCGCCCTTCGTGGGGCCGCTCGCCTGGCGGAACGTGGCTCGAACGCCGGTCGCAGAGCGGCGGCGTGGAGCTGCCTGGGATGCGCCGGCTGCCTGGTGCTGGCCTGCGTCGCGACGCTCATCCTCATGACCGCGGTGGTCGCCGCTGTGGGCCTCCCGGTCGGCTGTGGCGGTGCGGCCGGCGCCGCGGGATGCGGCGGTCTCTCTGATCGCGACGTGGTACCGATGTCGTGTTCGAGAATTCGCGTGACCCAGGGCTTTGGCGACACGCCGTGGGAGCATCCGCACACTGGCGTCGACATCGTGTGCCCGCCCGGCACACCGGTCGTCGCGGTCGTTGCCGGGACCTTCCACCGCCGTAGCGACCTGACCTCCGCCTGCCTCTATTTCCCCTGGCTGCGCGGCGGTTACGGGAAGTACGCCACAGTGCTCTCCGCGTCCGGCGTCGAGTTCGTGTACGCGCATCTCGCCTCGTACGAGGCCGCGGACGGATCGGAGGTCGAACCGGGCACGACGCTTGGGTTCGAAGGCACCACGGGCTGCTCGACCGGCTTCCACCTGCACTTCGAGGTGCGGGCGGGCGGTCGTGCCGTCAACCCGTGCCCGTACCTACCCACCTGGTACCCCTCAGCGCACCCGGACGCGGCTCGTTGCTGGGCTCCGGCGCCACCGTGAGTTGGGGGCTTTTGCTTGCTTTGGGGCCTTTGATCGCTCTAGAGTCCCCGAACACCGAGCAGGGAGGCCTCGACGGGGAGGAGTCAGCGAAGTGAATCGGCGCAGGGCGTTGGCTGCGCTCTTTTTCAGTGTTGCTGCCGCAGCCACGCTCGGTGTGGTCGTCTACACGGAGCATTCCAACGCCGAGCAAACACTGGCGGTGTGGGTCCTCACCCACGACGTCGCGGCGGGCGCGCCTTTCAGCTCCGGCGATGTGCAAGAGGTTCGTATTCCGGCTTTCGAGGCCGGGGTCAACTACGAAATTGCGGGACCGGGTCAGCTCCGGGCTCTCTACGTGAAGGGCTTGCGCGCCCAGGACGTCGTTCGCCAGGATGATCTGATCTCGGCGTCCGCCGTGGCCGAGGTCGCGCTGGCGGTGCAGAATCCCCCGCCCCTGACTCCCGGGGAGAGCATTGACGTTTTTGCATCCGTGTCCGGTGGAGAGCAGGCGAGGATCGGACGCGACCTCACAGTCGTCGACGTCTCCGGAACGTCGGTAGACGTCTTGGTCCCAACAACCGACGAATCCGCGTGGGTCACGATCGGTTCGTCATCTGTTGCTCTGCACGCCACGCGGGCAGCCGCGTCGGCGGATCCGTCTGCAGCGCCACTCAGCGTTGACGAGGCCATCGGGGTCCTCTGTGGGAGCTCGTGTCAAACCGGTATCCCGTCCGCCCAGAGCTCACCGCCGTGACGATGCGGGTGGCCGTTCTTACGACCAGGGCCGGACAGACCTCCACGTACTGGGCGGTGTCGCTGGCGTGGACCCTCTCGGCGGCGCGACGCGTGCTCCTGATCGATGCCGACATGGAAGGAGGCACGATTGCCGATCTCCTGTACCTGCGCGCCGATGAGCGCGGCATCGCCAAGTGCTTTGGCGAAACGCCCACGTCCGCTGCAACACTGGAAGCCCAGGCGCTGCAGGTTCCGGGCAATCCCGAGCTGAGGGTCGTGCCGGGGCTGCGCGGCACGTTCGGATACGAGATCGGCGAGTGTCTTCGCCAGCTACGCCCGGCTCTTCAGGGGGTCGAAGCCGAGATCGCGATAGCGGATCTGGGCCACCCTCTCGGCCACCCAGGCCTCCGCTCGCCGAGGTCGGCCGGTGAGGCGATCTCGAAGACCTTCGAGCGAGTCTTTGTCGTTGTGCGCGACGAGCCGGCGCTGATCGCCCGCACGGTGGATGTGCTGCGCGCCGCTCGCCTCAAACACGGGGAGCTCGTCGTGTGCGCGCAACGGTCGGCCGCCTATCAGCGGGTGATGACGGAAACGCTGGGGCGGGAGCTTCCTGAGCTCCCGGTGCGCAACGGATGGTTCTGGGACGATCGCCGCGCGAGGCGCATGGCCGAGACCGGTCGCCCGATGGCGTTATCCAGCGCCGTCCAAGATCTGCAGCTGTGATCGAGCTCAGAGCGCGAGCCGTGGCAACACAACCCGAGGGGACCGTGAGGGTCACGCAGTGGCCTTGGATCGGCGATGAAGACCGCGACGTCGCCCACCGAATCGCTGCCCTGGTCGAACGGGCGCGATATGGAGAGCCGGCATCCGTTGCGCACGAGGAGCGTCTCGCCGACGACGTTGCCAGCGCCGTACAGACGGCGATCGACTCGCCGCCAACGAGTGGTCTGCCGCTGTCCGTGCTCGCCGAAATGTCGAAGGACACCGAGTACCGCGAGCGCGTCCAGCGGAATGCAGCGATCCTGGCCTCGCATCTCTACCCCCTCTCGCTCCTCATCTACGGCGCGGACCTCGAGAACATCACGTGCCTTGGTCATGACCACTGGCTCGTGAGCACCGTCGGGAGGAAGCTCTCGCTGGTGGGCAACAGCCCATTCGCGACCGACGAGGATGTGCTCGAGTTCTTTCGAGGCGTATTGAGGATGAGAGGTGTGACCGGCGATCAGAACATCACGGACGCGATGCCGATCGCAGAGGCAAATGTGGGAAGCGTCGTGCGTCTCTGCGTCGCCAAACGACCCGCGGTATCCGGACGGTCGGGCGTGCGCGTCGCGGTTCGAATACCCGCTCGGTCCAAGGTGAGGACACTCAGTGACTACGTGGCGCAGATGGTCATGCCCGCAGGAATCGCGGCCTTCATCGAAGCGTGCGTGCTTGGGCGCGCCAACGTGCTCATCGCCGGCGGCACATCCACCGGCAAGACCACCCTCATGCGCGTGCTCTGCGGGCTCGTGCCGGAAGCAGAGCACCTCGTCGTCGTCGAGGACGGTGCAGAGTTGCATCTGGACCAGCGCCCCGACGGCGGCGTTCCGTGGCACGCGCTGACCACAGCGCTCTCGACGATCCCGTCGATCCGCGCAGACACCGACGGAATGTACCTCAGCATGTTCGACCTCGTCCGCCACGCCCTTCGCTTTCAGCCCGATCGACTCGTACTCGGTGAGTCTCGGGGCGATGAGATGGCCGCGGTCTGCAAGGCCCTGATGACCGGCCACGACGGCTCGATGACCACGATTCACGCTGAGGACGCCGAGCTGGCGCTGGATCAGGCCGTCCAGTACGTGATGGAGAACGCGCGCTTCAGCGGAAACGAGAGGCTGGCTCGCCGGATCGTGGAGCACAGCATTCACGTTGTGATCCATCTGGCCGCGCAGGGAGGGCGGCGACGCGTGACCGGCATCCTCGCCGTCGAACGCGGGGGCAACCACAAGTGGGTGTACCGGCAGGCGGAGTCGGGTGGACTCCGGCGCTCGACTGATGTGGTTGCGAATCTGGGCCGCCTGGCGTCGCGCGTGCGTCCCTACCTCTCTGATGGGGAGATCCCAGAGCCTTGAGAACGTCGACGTGTACACGGTAGTCGCAGCGGCGTCGAGTGCTGTGGTGCTCGTCGGTGGGACCGCGATCATCCTCGCCTGCGGCCTGGCAGGCGCCGCAGCGATCCTCGAGATCGATATCCGCACCGCGATGCGACGGCGCGCCGACTCACCGCTCGTCGAACGAGAGAGGGACGTCGCGGCTGCCCTCGGGATCCAGTGGCGGCGCTGGCTGGTGCTTCGAACCGGCACGGTTGCGGGCGCGGTGGCCCTCGGCCTGCTCACCGGCATCTGGGCAGTCACGGTCCTGCTGGCGGTGCTCGCGATTTTCGGCCTTCGCTTCGCGCTCTCGGGCCGCGCTGCCCGTCAGAGGCTGCGAGTGGAGCGGGCCTTCATCGGGCAGCTACGTCACCTGCGCGATCGGATGGCCGTCGGCAATCAGTCGCTGGACACGGCCCTGCAGGAGATCGGGCTGAATCCGGGGAAAGACCTCGTGTACATCCTGTCACCGCTCGCTCGCGGCGGATCGATCCTCGCGAACATCGTCGAGTGTGGCGTTCGCTCTCGCTCACCGATCATTGAGCAGGCGTGCGGAGTGCTCATCTGGGCTCGCACGCGAAGCCTCGATGCCCTGATCGCGGTGATCGACGACGTGCTGATCCCGGTGGGGGAGGCTCAACTGGCCGTTCAGGAGGAGGCACACGTGACGCTCGCTCAGCAGCGAGCCGTCACCTTCGCGATGGCGTCGCTCATGGGGTTCATGTTCGCCGCGGTCATCCGAGTTGACTCCTTCCGCGCGTTCTACCAGACGACTGAGGGGCTGCTGGTGCTGCTCGCTGCTTCCACCGTGTTCTTTCTGCTGGTCGCCGCTCTCGGGCGCATCGTCTCGGTTCCGCAGTGGACTCGCTGGAACGTGCCACGCATGGCGGAGCTCGAGGTCGCGTCGCATGAGTGACCTGCTCGTCTACTCAGCGGCGGCGCTCGCCGTGCTCACGATCTGGATGCTGGGGCTCGTGAGGCTAGGCGTCTTCACCAGCGACGATGTGCGTGCGTTCCGCCGCATCGCCCAGCTACGAGGGTTCGCTCCGCCGAGGTCCCGTTTGGAAAAGGCCGCACGACAGCTGCCCTGGTTGCGAACGCTTCAGGAGAACCTGGATCTGGAGCGGATGCTTGCCCTGTCGGGGCGCGGCTGGAGCCCCCTGGGCTTTCTCGGGCGATCAGTCGCTGTGAGCCTCGCGACCCTCGCCGCGGGTCTGGGGACGATCGCACTTGTCCACGAGGTGCGTGGCGAATGGACGGTCACGTACTGGGGGGCCCTGCTCGCCGCCGTCTGCGCCCTGCTCGCGATGCTCGTCCAGCTCCGTTCCCGGGCCCGGTCGGCGCAGGTCCGGACGTCGCGAACGCTGGAAGACCTTTTGATGCCGGTCGCGATCCTCACGGACTCGCGGGGACTGCAGCTGCAGGATGCTGTGCGGTTGCTGTCTCGTTGCGTCACCGACAGTGCGCTCGAAAACCTTCTGGACCGTCAGGGATGGAAGCGCTTGGTACCCGAAACTGAAGCCAGCACGCAGGAGCTGTATCGTTCGATCGGCAGCGCCTACGGGTTGCCGCGTCTCACCCAGATAGCCGATGCCCAGGACGCGGCGTATGTCGGCGTTCCCGAGCGGGAGGTGTACACGCGGCTTGCCGAGGCCGTGTACCGGGAACGCCTCGCGGAGGCTCGCGCCCAGGCCGCTCGGGCGAAGGTGCTCGTGACGCTTCCGGTCGCGGCAATGCTGCTCCCCCTGCTGCTGCTGCTCGGAGCCCCCGCGCTTCACGCGATAACGAGTGGTCTTCAGGGTGGTTAGCGCAACCTTCGACCGAGTGGTGGCGCTGATGGCATGCGCGGCCTTCGCGATGATCGCTCTGGTCTTGGTGGGTCCACCGGACCCCGCGGCCGGCTGGCGGTTTTTCACCCAGACGTACACGTCCGCATCGGATGCCGCGGGCGCGGCGGGGATCCTCATCTGGTGTGCGGTCTGCCTGATCACGAGCCTTACCGCAGCCGGCCTCCGACGTCCGCGAGCCTTTGGCGCACGTTTCCGCGGAGCCGTCGCCGTGTGTGCCGTCCTGACTGGTGCGTCTGTCCTCATCATCGGCCTCGTCCGCCACGCGGCGACGTTCTCGATGTGCTGTGGCGGCACGCGCTCGATGCTCGAACAGGCGCTGCATCTTGCCCGCTGATACCGCGCGCCTCGTGTTCATCGTGCTTCTCGATGACGAGGCTGAAGCGCGGGTTCTCGCCGATCTCCTCCGCGGCGACGAATTCGGAAGTCTCTCCACCGTGGCGATTCCGCCTGTGCGTGGACTGGGCTTCTTCTCCGACGAGACGGCCCAGCCGGTCGTGAACCGGTGGTGGGGTGAGACCGTGCACGACGACGCGGATCCCATCTTTCTGATGCGGCACGACCCTGAGCTCGCCGATTGGCTCGACGGGCTCGACGGCGTCTTCGTGATCGGAGCGGATGCCGGAGCCGATGTCGCCGGTTACGGGCGACTGCGCTCTCTCGTCGTGAGCGGGGCCACGCCCGACGCTCTCGCGCGTGCGGCCAGACGGGTCTCCTCGTCCGGCCTCATGCGCGCGCCCGCTGCCGCCGCATCAGCTTTCGCCGGTGCGAACGGAGGGGAGGATGCCTGGTTCGGGCCCGACCAATCGCGAGCTCAGTGGCCACTTGCATCCGCGCGAGAGCTGCAGAAGCCGGGGACCGAACGAGGATCAGCAGTCGTGACATCGTGGTCGGATTCCGACGACCCATTCACGTTGCTTGCTGGGATGTCTCATGCCTCAGAACCTGAACCGACCGAGGCGACGCGGACGTCAGGTGAGTCACGCATTCCGAGTCTGGGCCGAACGCGCGGGTTCCGGTTCCCGTCCTGGGCGCGAAGAGAGGCCGTGGGTCGCAACTCGGGGCGCCTGAGTGACGCGGACCTCGCCGCCCGGCTGGTGGAACGTGGCGCGACGATCGTCGCCGTCGGCTCCCGGAAGGGTGGGGTGGGCAAAACGAGTCACGCCGCAGGAATGGCGATCGTCGCCGGGACTGTGCTCGATCGCGCGGGCCACCGCGCAGCGATCGTCGACGCCAACGTCGCGAACCCCGACGCGTGGGGACAGCTGAATCTACCCGGAGGAGCAGCGACCGTACGCAGCGTCGTGGCGGCGCTCATCATGAACCAGGAGCCGCCGAAGGCGGTGTACGCGTCCACGCCTGCGCTCGCATGCTATCCGGAATCACGCGAGACATCCGAGTACTCGCGTACGGACATCGTCTGGTTCGCCCAATTCCTTCGCGACAACTATTCGTTCGTCGTGGTCGACCTCAGCAATCGCCTCCCCGATCCCATCGCGGGACCGGAGGCAGCAGTCGCCGCGTTTTGGCTCGAGCAGGCGGATTGCCTGGTCCTGCCGGCTGCATCTTCGAAGCAGGATTTCAACGGCGTGCTCGACTACCTCGAGGTGCGTGACCTGCCCCCCGCTGTCGTCGCATACATCGTCCCGACGGCCCGTCGTAATCGCGAGCACCCGCTCACGAAACGTTACCTCGCGGCGATCGGTCACCGAGCTCACTGCATCATCAACATCCCGGACGAGCCGGATCGTGTTCGATACGCTGGGATGGACGGTGTGCCGGTGCAGGACGTCTCACCGGCGCTGGGCAGCGCATACCGCGACCTCGTGCAGGCGGTTGCGTTGACACCGAAGCATCGCGGGACCTGATCGTGCACAGGGGTGTGCTCTCGCGCCTCGGCGGGAACGGCCGCAACGAGCGCGATCAGGTCAGGGAGCAGCGTCTCGAAACGATCTCGGGGTTGGCAGATCGCTTCCTGTACGACTTCGGAAGGATGTCCGCCGGGCACGAGGCGGACCTCGACTCTTACCTGGCTCCCGACGTGGCCGACGCAATTCGCGATTCCGTCGCACCGCTGATGAACAGCGGTCGCCTGGTGCGACCCGATTTCGGACCCTACGGAGAGATGCGAGTCGAAGGCGACCTCCTCGACGCGGACCGGCCCATCGATGCGTGGATCGAGTTCGATGATCGGTCGCGGCGCGAGGCGGAGGACGGCCACCTCGGGCCCCCTGCGGGTCGGCGCGTCCGTCTCTGGCTGCGCATCTCCTTGGTGCGCAACACGATCACGAGTCTGCGCTGCACGTTCCCCGGCGATTCGTCGTCGCGACCGTGAATCGGGAAACGTCGACAGGCCAGTATCTCCCCATACCCATCGGCCGCACGACCCCGGCGCACGCGACGCGGTCGAGGCGTCGCAGACGGGGACTGCTCCGATGGCTCCGCGTGGCCGGTACGACCGCGGGCTGTATCGCTGCCGGCGCCGGTCTTTGGCTTGGCGCGAGCGCGCCTCCGACCTCGGTCTTTGCCGATGGCGAGGGTGTCCACGTCGCCGGATCGCTGCTGACGCTCCTGCCGGCAACCGCGGGTTCGGCTGTGCGCATCTACTCGGGCGACGCCACCATGATCGTGATGACGCTTTCGCCGCACGACGTCAAGGGGGTCGCGGTGACGCGTGTGAACGGCACACCCGTGGTCGGCACGTGCCTGATGCACGCCGACCGTGATGACGTCCACGAGCGCTGCCGTTTCAGCGTCGGCCCACGGCAGCTGGAGGCCGTGGACAGGTACAGCGCAGACGGAGGCGTCTGGCTGCGCAGCTATTCCGACGGCGGGCAGGTCCGTGTCGACGCGCCGATTCGAACCGATCTCGTACCGATTCCATTCCCGATCGGCAGGATCTAGCGTGGCGCGTTGGAAAGACCTTCCCGCGCCCTGCTGCGACTAACGCGCCAGTACCCTGCCCCTCGGGTGAGCCCACCTGCTCGCGGCGTCTGCGAGACGAGCCGGTGTCGTGTCGGCCTTGACGAGAAACTCGAGAGCTCCCAGCTCGAGCCCGCGCTCGACGTGCTCTGGCTGTCCGAAGTTGGTGAGGATGATCACGGGGATCTCGGCGGTGGCCGGGTTGCCTCGCATTCGGCGAAGGACCTCGAGGCCGTCCATGCCCGGCAGGCGCAGGTCGATGTACACGAGGTCCGGCCTGTCCGCGATCGCCAGCTTCAGCCCCTCCTCACCGGTGCGCGCGATCGTGACCGAGTAGGCATCCGCTTCCAGGCGCAGGCGGTACATTTCGGCGACCGCGAAGTCGTCCTCGATCATGAGAACCCGGAGGTCGTCGTCGCCAGGATGCGTGCCTGCACTCATGCGTCGAACCCTCGTCGCTGCGGCCCGGCCCACCACCAGCCTGCGGCGGTGTCGGCGGAATCGATGTCCGTGCGAATAATGTCACTACAACTATCACATTTGTACCTCGGCGGGGCGAGGCAGGCCGGCCCGCGAGCGCTCGAGCTCGGCGCCGGGGCTGCCGCGTCCCCGGTTGAGCGCAGGAGGTCTCGTACCGCCGGTGGCGTTTCTCGCGCGATTGGGTGGACGCCTGTCGGAGACGTACGTATTCCGTGTCGTCAAGGCGGACACGGAGAGCCAGGCCGGCAACTACGCCGGGGGCCTTGCCTTCACCGCCTTCGTCAGCATGTTTCCGCTGATGCTCGGGCTGCTCGCCATCGTCGGCTTCGCGGTGAGCGACCCCCATGCGCGCGCTCAGTTCGAGACCGCGCTGCTGAGTTTTTTCCCACGCGATGCCAGCAGGGGGCTGCACGATGCGCTGAGCGGCATCCACAGGTTCTCCGGCGTCTTCGGCATCATCGGCCTGGTCGGCTTCGTCTGGACGGGGAGCAGCCTGTTCACCGGGATGGAATGGACCCTGGGGCGCATGACCGGCGTGGGTCAGCGCGACTTTCTCAGGCAGCGCGCCATGGCGCTGGTGATGACCGTGGTGTTCGTCGTCGTGGTCGTCCTCGTCGTCGGTGTCAACAGCGCGCTTGCGCTCGCGGGTGGCCTGCCCGTGCTGGGGCCGGCGCTCGGATTCGCGGTGTGGACGGCCTTCATGCTCGTCGTGTATCGCGCGGTGCCGGAGCGCACGTACCGATTGATCCAGCTCCTGCGCGGCGCGGTCCTGGCCGGAGCGCTCATGGAACTGCTCACCCTCATCTGGCCGCTCTACACGCGGCTCGTCCATGGTTTCAACACCTACGGCGCGATCTTCGCGCTCTTCTTCGTCCTCGCGACCTGGCTGTACTTCTGGGCGCAGTTCACCCTCCTGGGCGCAGTCGTCAATCGCATGCGCGCCGGCGAACCGAGTGTCCCTGGACTGATAGCCAGGCCGAGGCGATGACGACACCGACATCGCCATCGTGGTTCCCACAGGCGAGCTGTCCACGGTGCCACGTCCAAACGCCGCCCGGCACTAGACTGCACGCCCCACGTTCAGGCTAGGAGGAGAACCATGACCACGCTACGGGAGGACGTGCTCCCCAGACTGGAGCACTCGCCCCTCTTTCGCGGGATCGACCGCGCGCAGCTTCAGGACGTGCTCGCTCGCTTCGACGACGAGACCTACCTGGCGGGGCACGGCATCCTCACCGAGGGGCTGCTGGGCCCCGAATTCTTCATCATTCTGGACGGCTCCGCGTCGGTGAGCATGGATGGTCGCGAGCTCGCAAAGCTGGGACCGGGAGACTTCTTCGGCGAGGTCGCGGCGCTGGACGGAGGGCCGCGAACCGCCTCCGTGAAAGCGGAGACCCGCCTTCGGTGCCTGACGCTCCCCGTTGGTGGGCTTCGCCAATTCCTCCTGGACCAGCCGATCGTCGCCGTCAACCTTCTGCCGGAGATCGTGAGGAGGTTCCGTTCCGCCCAGGCCGGGCGGTGACGATTCCGTTGCCTTCCGCCTCGCGGGCCTAGCCTCCGCGTCGCGATCCGCCGATCTTCGTATCGGAGGCTCGCCTGACGATCGCAGAGTCGACGTGGGCATGAAGTCGCAGCGCCGCCCGTACGTCCTCTTCGGCGTTGGCCGGTGCGGCCGCCCGCTCCCGGTCGGCGTGCTCGCGTGTGCGCTACCCACGATCGTTGCGGTGTTGTGCACGCTCGGCGCCGTGGGGGCGAGCGCTGCGACCAGCCCGTCACCCGGCCCCGTTCCGACGGCGGCAGCGTCACCGCCACCGTCTCCAACTCCGAGCGGGCAGCGACCCAGGCGACAGAGGCAACCACCTGCACCTCCGTCCTCGAGCCCGGCTCTCCCGACGACCGCGCCGACCACATCGGCGGCCACCAGCGACTCAGCGGCGATTCTCCAGAGCCCGATGAGCGGCCAGGCGCCACCGTCTCAGTCCGGCCAGCCCGCGTCGCTCCCTGACGCCGCGCCCTCCGAGGCACCGGCATCCGGCGGTGGACCGGCGAACCTCTCGAGGGTCGCCACGACTTCTTCGACGGGCGCATTGCCGGCGTCGCGAGCAGGGGAGGTGACCGGGACCGGCGAACAAACCCACCGCGGTACCGTCGCTTCCGCGGCTCCACGGAGGCGACCATCGGCCGCACTCCCGCTCAGTCTCGACAGCACCGAGCTCCCACCCGTCGAGGCCCTCACCCCAGTGGGCGGCCTGGACTTCGGCTCGGGCTTCCAGGTGGGCCCGTCGCTGCTCTTCCTCGACGCGCTCGGCGTCGGCCTCGCCTGGACGCTGACGCGTCGCTACCTTCGCGACCCGGACGAAGCGGCCATCTGAGCAAGGGCGCGATCCACCTCGGCGCGGACATCGCCCGCCTCTCGAGACGCGCGCAGCACTGCGACGCCGGCCGCGCCCGCGGTGATGCACGCCGCGGCGTTTCGGCTCTCGATCCCGCCGATGGCGATGACCGGGAGGCTCACCGCGCCGCAGACCGACCTGAGGCCGTCGATGCCGATCGCCGCTCCGGCGTCTGGTTTGCTCGGCGTCGACCAGACCGGTCCGCACCCGACGTACGCCGCACCGCGTCGCTCGGCGACGCGAGCGGCGTGTGGAGTCGAAGCGCTGACGCCGACCAGGAGCCCAGCCGCAACTGCGCGCTCCCAGCCGGGATCGTCGTCACCGAGGTGCACAGCGGCGGCGGCGAGCGCCACGGCGGCCTCCACGTCGTCGTTGACGACAAACATGGCCGGAAGTGCCGAGAAGCCGGCTCCCCGCTCGATGACTTCGGACGTCGGCACGCCTTTCAGTCGCAGCTGCACGACGGTGGCGCCTGCCGCGACGGCGTCTCGCGCAGCGCCGTAGTCGGTCACGATGGCGTGTAGGCGCACCCTACGCGTGGCCGGGGTTCAGATGGCGCACGGCCTCCATCACGTTCACCGAACCATCGCCTCGCCCGATCGTTTCGAAGCCGCCGGCGATGGCGGCCGCCGTGACGAGCGCCGCGGTGGTGGCCGCGGCGAGCAGCGGACGGCCCCTGGCGAGCTCTGCGGTGAGGGTTGCCGAGTGCGTGCACCCGGACCCGTGCGAAGCGCGACGCGATGATCGCGCCTGGGGTATCTCCGTATGGTTCGTTCCGTCGTACACGTGGTCGCTCGCGCTCGTCGCGTGCCCGCCCGTGATGATCACGGCGCGGGCGCCCCGTTCGACGATGCGCTCAGCGGTCTCGCGCGGCGGCGCGCATCCGCCGCTGAGAACCTCGGCCTCCGCGACGTTCGGCGTGACGACGGTCGCCAGCGGCAGCAGCATCGTGATGAGGGCGTCGACGGCGTCCGCGGCGAGCAGCCGCCGCCCGGTGCTCGCGAGGATCACGGGGTCGACGACCAGCGGCACCGGGTGGTCGCGGAAGAAATCCGCAACCACCTCGACCGTCTCGCGCGACGCGAGAGCGCCCGTTTTTGCGGCGTCACAACCGATGTCCGAGAAGACCGCCTCGAGTTGCTTCAGCACGAATAGTGGCGGAACCCGATGCACGTCGCGCACCTCGACCGTGTTCTGTGCGCTCACGGCCACCACCGCGCAGGTGCCGTAGCAACCCAGGGCCGCGAACGCCTTCAAATCGGCCTGGATCCCCGCTCCCCCTCCCGAGTCGGAGGTGGCGACGGTGAGGCAACGAGGCACGCGCGCGTCATCCGTCGGGCGCGTGATGGCCACGCTCACATGGTAGTCAGGCTGATCGAGAGACGGTCTCGGGCGCGAAACGCGGAGGGGGCGGTGCGGACGGATCGAGGAGAACCGGCTCGCGCGATGTCGTATCGAAGAACGCAAATCGCCCTTTCCCCTGCCGTTTGGCCATGTACATGGCGCTGTCAGCGCGGCGCAGCAGCTCGTTCGCGCTGGTCGCCTGCGGGGAGTCGTCGACGACAGCAACTCCGACGCTGCCTCCCAGTCGGACCTCCACGCCGCTGAGCTCGAGCGGGGTGAGCAGGGAGCCGACGATGCGACCGGCCACCATCCGCGCCTCGGCGGGCTCGCGAAGTCCGTTGAGCAGCACGGCGAACTCGTCACCACCGAGTCGCGCCGCGAGGTCGTGCTTGCGTACCTGCTCGCGGAGGCGGCCCGCGATCGAGCAGAGCACGCGATCCCCCGCGGCGTGACCGTGCTCGTCATTCACCTCCTTGAAACCGTCGAGGTCGATGAACATGACCGCGATGTACCGCATCGCGCCGGGCAGGTTCGCGAGTGCCTCCTCAACGGTGTCCTCGAACAGCGATCGGTTCGGCAGCTGGGTGAGCGGATCGTGCAGCGCCTTCCGCGCCAGCTCGTCGTTCTCCACCGCCATCGCCTCCATGGCGTCGGCCAGCTGACCGTTTTCGAGCGCGACACTCATCTGTCCCGCCAGCGTTGCGAGGAGGGTGCGGTCCTGCGTGGACGCGCCGCCGCCCGCGACGTGCGTGTCGAGGAGCAGGATCATCCCGAGCACGCGGCCGTGGCCGCGCAGCAGCGCGACGGTGCCTGATCTCGCGCCGCGCTCCTCGAGGAGCAGACCGAGCGGCGTGTCACAGGAAGTCGACAGCCCGCTGACGACGCGCCGCTCGCGCAGGGTGTTGAGCATCTCCTGCTCGCCGAACGTCAGCGGAGCCGAGGACATGAGCGCCGGGTCGGTCTGGCCGCCGCCGGATACGCGGAGCCGGACGGCGGGCTCGCGGGAGTCCGGGATCATGATGAGCTCGGCTCGCCCGCTCGAAAACGTCGTCAAGCAAGCCCTCAGCAGGTCTCCGTAGCGCTCGACCATCGGCTTCGGAGAATGCAAGAGGTCGTTCGTTCGGTAGAGAAACTCCATTCGATCTGCGCGGCGCTGACCGTCGGTCGCGGCCAGCTGGCCCGCGAAGACCAGTGCCACGGGTGGCACGAGCGCGATCTCGAACAGCGGGCGGTACAGCCAGAGCGCGAGCGTGATCACGCCGAGACAGCTGTTGGTCAGCGTTGCACCAGCCTCGAACACGTAGGAGCGAAGCAGTGACCGGAGGTCCATGGAGCCTTCGTAGAGGCGGATACCCGCGTTGACAGCCAGAGGACCGACGAGCATCCCGGTGGCGGCCATTCCGGCCGCGAGCGCGAGGATGCTTCGTGGCGCGAGCGCGTCGTGCGGGTCCGGCCCGACCGAGTCGAACACGAGCACCGTCACCGCCACCGTGAGCAGGTCGAGCATCAGGTTCGACGCGTCGAGCACCGGGCGCACCCCGCGCCGTGTCCAGTTGCCGGCGAGCACCCCCAACAGGTACGAGAGCAGGAGCACGTGCGGATCGACGAGGAACAGCCCGACCACCACGGGAATCTCGGTCAGTGAGAGGCTCGAGTTGGACCTGCGGACCCTCACCTCCACCGAGAGGATGCTGCAGACATAGCAGACCCCCACCAGTGCCCAGGGCGGGATCGAATGACCAACTGTGAGCTGGTGGGAGTCGTGCAGTGGCAGCGTCCACAGTGCCGCTCCGACGACGCCGAGCACGCCGGCAAAGATCAGCAGCCGGCGGCTTCCGAGGGTCGTTCCCGAACCGGCGGGCGCGCGGAGATGCACCAGCAGTCGCGACACTGCGGGCATCCTCATGCCGCGCGGCCGGTCACGACGAAACGTGGCGGCGAGGCGATTGTTTCGTCGCCTGAACGTGACAGCGCGTCGGGTCAGCCGGCGGCGTCCCAGTGATGATGCTCGGGCGCGGACGGGGCTGATGCCGACGCTACGAGAGCGGCCACCTTGGCGCCTGCTGTCCCGAACGCCACCCCGACGCACAACGCAACGAACAGCAGGGCCATGACCGCAGTGCAACGACAGCGCAGCGTCTGGGGCATCCTGGTACCTCCTCGGCTGGGCCTTTGCCGTTGATTCTCACGACGCCCCTGCAACAAAGCGTCCGACGTTTCGGTCACGGAGGTGTCACGGTCGAACTCTCGCGGCCCGGCGACCCGATGTACGTCCGACGTCCGTGGCGTCCGCATACCGTCGTCGCGTGACACAGACACAAGACGCTTCCGGCGCCGGGCGGCCTCCGCAACCACCCATCCTCCCTGCTCCTGGATCCTCCTTCGCCCGGCGCCACCCCTTCTACACCGCGTTCGGCGTTCTCGCCGGCCTCTCGCTGTTCAGCGCGTTCTGGCCGGTCAGCGCCTTCGTGACCCTGGGGCTGATCGGCTTTCGAGCGTCTCGGCTCGACCACGTGGCCTTGAACGCAGCCGCGCACGGGGCCGCGTGGGTGCGTCGCAGGATCTCGGGGCGTGACACACCCGGGCCGGCACCGCCACAGCAGCCGGGTCCGTCGCACCCGGCCCACCGCACGCCGTCGAACGACCTTTCCGTGTCACGCGGGTCGGAGCAACCAGCGCCTCCGCACGCGTCGTCGCAGGGATTGCGCTCCGCCCGCGCGCGGCGGGCTCGCGAGCTCGCGGGCGTCGGCGGTCGAGAGCCCGAAGTACCCGGTCGAGGCCTCTAAGCAGGTCGCTCGGCGCCGAGCCGTCGGCGCGCAGCACGGAGTCGAGCCAGTGTCGTGTCCGCGCCGACGAACCGCATGGCGTCGAAGACGGGTACGCCGGCGGGGGCGCCGAGCATGGCCACGTACAGCGTTCGGAAGGCGTCTCGCGGCTTGGCGCCGAGCGCCTCCACCTCGTGCTTCATGTGCTCGTACAGCGCGTTGGGATCGTCGACACCCTTCTTCTCGACCGCTGAGATGCAGAGGTCGAGGACGGTGGCGGCGGTGTCGACGTCGACCTTCTTGGGAGGGAAATCGACGCTCTCGTCCAGCACGAGGTCGTGGAGAAGTGGGGCGGCCAGGATCGCCGCCTGCGCGAGCGTGATCATGCGCTCCTGGAGGAGCGGGACCAGCTGCCGCCGCGTCTCCTTGCTGGTCCCTGGGAGGTGGAACTCCAGGGCCTCGACCAATTCCTCTGTCGTGAGCATCCGGATGTGCACACCGTTGAGGTCGTCGAGGCGTTTGGGATCGAACACGGCGGGCGAAGGATGGATGCGCTCGAGTGTGAAGCGGCTGCACAGCTCCTCGGGCGTGAAAACCTCGTCGTCGGTTCCGGACGACCAGCCGAGAAGCGCCATCGCGTTGACCAGCGCGCTGGGCAGGTATCCGAGCTCGCCGTACTCGAGCACGTTGGCGGCCCCGCGCCGCTTGCTCAGCTTCTGGTGGTCGGGTCCGAGCACCGGGGGCACGTGCGCGAACAGCGGTGGCGTCCACTCGAGGGCGCCGTAGATCGCGAGGTGTTTCGGCGTGGAGGGGATCCACTCGTCCGAGCGGATCACGTGCGAGATCTGCATCATGTGATCGTCGACGACGACCGCCAGATGGTACGTGGGGAATCCGTCGGACTTGAGCAGCACCTGGTCGTCGATCTCGGCGTTGTCGAACGATATGTCTCCGCGCACGACGTCGTGCCACGCGGTGACGCCGTCAGGCATGCGCAGTCGGAGGACCGCCGGCGCGCCGGCGGCGCGCTCGCGAGCCACCTCTTCCTGACGGTACAGGCAGTGGCGATCGTACCGAGTCGGCTGTGATTGCCTGCGCTGTTCCTCGCGCATCGCTGCGAGTCGCGCAGGCGTGCACGTGCACCAGTAGGCCCGGCCCCGCGCCGCAAGCTCACCTGCATAGTGCTGATACGTCTCGGTTCTGAGCGATTGAACGTAGGGTGCGTGCGGACCGCCCACCTCTGGACCCTCGTCCCAGCTGAGCCCCAGCCAGGTGAGCGTCTCGACGATCAACGCCTCACTGCCCGGGATGTAGCGCTCCTGGTCGGTGTCCTCGATTCGCAGCACGAACTGACCGCCGCTGTGGCGTGCGGCCAGCCACGCGAACAGAGCGGTCCGCACGGATCCGACGTGCAGCGGCCCCGTCGGTGATGGCGCGAACCGCGTGCGCATGGGGCCCCCCTCGGGAGCGGCCACTAATGGATCGGTGCGAAGAAGATGAGGGTGATGGCGGTCCAGGCCACCAGGCCGGCGACCAGCAGCGCGCCGTCGATGTTCGAGACGGCGACGCTCATCACCCGAGGCGACCCGCCGCCGCGCGGCTCAACCTGGCCGACGCGAACGACGCCGGCGCCGGGCCGGCCGACGTCTCCCATGCCCCACGGCGGCGGCGGCATCGGCGGTCCCCCGCGCGGCGTCACGTGCACCGCGGCTTCCTTCTCCTGAAGTCGGAAGTCGTAAATGACTCCCCCGATGATGATCGTGCCGAGTCCGGCGGTGATCAACGCAATGCCGATCATTCCCCAGCCGAGTATTCCGTTGAGGTAGTCGTTGTACGCGTGGGAACCCATGAGCACCAGGATTCCGCCGGCGACGAGCGCACCGACCACGAGGACGAACCCGATCGTCTTGCCCGCGATCTCGCCAACCGGCATGCGCGGAGTATACCGGCGGCGTTCCGCCGCTCCTCGCAGGTTCGCCGCGACGCTGGCTACCCTTTGTGAGCGGGGCCCCATCGTCTAGTGGTCAGGACATCGGCCTTTCACGCCGGTAACGCCGGTTCGATCCCGGCTGGGGCTATTGCGCGGCGCTCTTCATGCGTCGCTGACATTTCCACCCGCCGGTCGGGACTTCCGCCTCGCACGGTATGCGCGCGCCTTCTCGCGACTGCCGCACACGCGCATGGAACACCAGCAGGCGCAGCCGTTCTTCGATCGATCGTAGAAAGCCCAACGGCAGGAGTCCTGCCGGCACACTTTCAATCGGGCCCACGTACCCTTGATGCTCGCTTCCACGATGGCGGCCGAGACCGCGCCGAGGAACCCGTCGACGCCGCGGTGTTGCGACGAAGCGAGCGACGCTCCGGTCACCGAGAGCACGGGAACGAGCGAGGCCTGGCCGAGCAGCGCTTGCAACCTCACGACCGCGGCGGCCCGGACAGTGTCTCTCGTGTGAGCCTCGAGGAGGTCGCGCAGCGCCTCACGAGTGTCGACCAGGCGCTGCACATCGCCCGGGCTGAGGCTGGCCGTCACCGCGTCGTGGGCACACAACCACGAGGCTGCCGTCTCCGCGCTGCCGAGCTCGTCGACCCCGTCGGGGAGCTCCACGCTGTTGACGAACTCCTGGATAAGAGCCAGCCGGTCCGGGGCTTTCTCGGAGCTCATTCGAGCATCATATGCTTACACCGTCACCGCCGTAGGCACTTGACAGGTTATCGTCACGGAGGTAACATATCACCATCAAAGGTTGTTAGTTGGTGATGGAGGTGTGAGATGCAGAACTGGCATCAGCTTCTCGAGATGGCTCAGATCACGGAGCAGGAGCGTCAGCACGCCGCGCTGATGGCATCCGAGCGGCGCCGTCAGCGTCGCAGCTCGGCGGCCCGGGCCACCCGGACCCTGATCGCGCGGATCGGCCGTCGCGGATGAGGTTCGAGGTTAGGCGATCGCGACCGCGATCGTCTCCTCGACCTCACGCCGACGCGCGGCGTCGATCTCGCCGGCCGTGCGTTCGTCGGACTCCATGACCGTGTCGAGGTCGACGCCCGCGTATCCGAGCACGTCCATATCCGCAAAGGCCTTTCGGACCCTGGGCCCGAAGAGGCCGATGTCCTTCAGCGTGGGGACGATGCGGGTGAAGAGCAGGCTTCGGAACTGGATCTGCGCCTCACTCTGGGAGACGAACTCGAGGCACTCGTCGACCGGAAGTCCGAGGTTCGCCCACAGCTCCTCGGCCAGGAACCGGTCTCGCATCAGGTAGCAGGCGTCCACGCAGAATTCCTCCCGCTCCGCGCGCTCTGCGTCGCTGACCTGCGGATAGAAGTCGCGCAAGGCGAGCCGCCCGAACGCGACGTGACGCGCCTCGTCCTCCATCACGTAGGCGTTCACGGCGCGCGCCAGCGGGTTGCTCGCGATGTCGCGGATGAGCCCGAACGCGGCCAGCGCCAGCCCCTCCACGAGCACCTGCATGCCGAGATACGTCATGTCCCAACGGGAGTCCGACACCACGTCGTTGAGCAGCGCCTTCAGGTGCTGGTTGATCGGGTACGCCAGCTCGAGCTTCTCCTGAAGGAAGCGGGAGTACGTCTCGACGTGCCGGGCCTCGTCGACGGCCTGGGTGGCGGCGTAGAACTTGCTGTCGATGTCGGGCACCGACTGCACGATCTTGGCGGCGCAGATCAGCGCGCCCTGCTCGCCGTGGAGGAATTGCGAGAATTGCCACGAGGCCATGTGGTGGAAGAGCTGCGCGCGGTCTCGCTCGCCCATCTTCTCCCAGATCTCTGAGCCGTAGATGGGGACGTACGCCTCGGGCCCGCCGATCGGATTGTCCTTGTCGACCTCGACCGACCAGTCGATTCGGTCGCGACTGTTCCACTGCTTGGCCTTTCCCTTCTCGTAAAGGTTGAGCAGCCGGTCACGGCCCTCGTCGTATTCCCAGTTGAAGATCGCCTCCGCGCCGCCCGCGACCTGCCAGCGGGTCTGCTCGACCGGGAGCGCGTACACACGCGTGCTCATGGCATCCGTTCCTCCACACATCGCGTTCGGGTCATGCGCTCGCCGGCTGGGCCTCCATTGAGTCGACGTCCAGCCATCTGCGGAGCTCGTTCTGAACGGCACGCCGGTGCAGGAGCGCGAGCAGCTGGTCGGCCAGGGGGAGCCCGACGCGCACGAGGTCGCGGAGCGCCTCCGGCTCGTGGCGGTCGAGCACCGGCTCGATGACGCGCGACAGCTCGACGGTGAGGAGCAGCTCGACCGCGTCCCGGTACAGCGCCAGGTTTTCGATGTTGAACCCAGCGGCCTCGGTCAGGCCCGCAGCGCGCATCGCGCCCACGAGGTCCATGAGCCGGAGGTCCTCGGTCGACGGCGCTGCCTCGGATCCGATCAGCCCGAGCCGCGCGAGCGTGTCGATGTCGCGCGAGCCGAGGCGGGCGCGAACGGCCTCGATCTCCTCCGTCGAGGCCGAGTGGTCCGGCTCGACGAGCAGGGTGCCCAACGCCTGCATCGCGCGCACCTCGTCCGGCGGCAGCTCACCGGACCGGTCGAGGATCGACTTGATTCCTCGGAGGCTGAGACGCACCTCTGTCTGCAGCGTCCGGATCCACCGAATGCGCAGGACGGTGCTGTCCGAGTAGCGCGCCTGGTTGTCCGCGGTCTTCCTCGAGGCCGGGAGGAGGCCCTGCTGGGCGTAGAAGTGGATCGCCGGTCCGCTGACGCCGGTCAGGCGAACGAGGTCGCGCATGCGGTGGGGGTAGGCGGCCATCCGACCCGGATCATGCTGCGGCCTTGGATCAAGTGTCAAGTGGCACTTGATGCTGACGGAGGGCGGGCGCTCGGCGGCTACAGCACCTTGGAGAGGAACGCCTGGGTCCGCTCGTGCTGCGGATTGCTGAGCACCTCTCGAGGGTTGCCGGCCTCTACGATCACGCCTCCGTCCATGAAGACGAGCGTGTCTCCCACCTCGCGAGCGAACCCCATCTCATGCGTCACGACGATCATCGTCATCCCGTTCTGCGCCAGGGCCTTCATGGCGTCGAGAACGTCGCCGACCAGTTCGGGGTCCAGCGCGGACGTGGGTTCGTCAAAGAGCATGAGCTTCGGATTCATCGCGAGGGCGCGTGCGATCGCCACGCGCTGTTGCTGACCACCGGACAGCTGATTGGGATAGCTGTCGACCTTGTCGGCGAGCCCCACTCCGGCGAGGAGGACTCGCGCTCGCTCGACGGCGGTCTTGCGGTCCACTCTCTTGACGCGCATCGGCGCCTCGATGACATTCTCGAGGGCGGTCATGTGGGGAAAGAGGTTGAAGCGCTGGAACACCATGCCGATCTCCGAGCGTTTGTGACAGACCTCGCTGTCAGGCAGCTCGTAGAGCTTGCCTGACTGTTCACGGTAGCCCACCAGCTCGCCGTCCACGTACAGCTTTCCTGCGTCGATCTTCTCCAGGTGGTTGATGCAGCGCAGAAAGGTGCTCTTGCCCGAGCCCGAGGGTCCGATGAGACACATCACCTCGCGTGGTGCGACTTCGAGGTCGATGCCGCGCAAGACGTCCAGGCGCCCGTAGTGCTTGTGCACAGCCTGAGCCTCCACCATCGCGGTCAACGGGACCCGCCCCCTTGTGTCACCGGTGTGCCGACGACGCCCTCCCCGGAAACCGGCACCGGTGCGTGGAAGGTGAGAAGCATTCGCCGGAACCGCTGCAGCGGCGTGGGCGGCAGCTCACGCTGTGACCCGCGCGCGAAGTAGCGCTCGAGGTAGTACTGGCCGAACGTCAGGACAGAGGTCATCAGCAAATACCACGCGCTCACGACGAAGAGCAGTTCGATCACTCGGAAGTTGACGCTGGAGATCTGCTCGCCCCGTGTGAACAGCTCCGGCACCGCAGCGATGAAGGCCAGTGAGGAGGTCTTGAGCATCGAGATCGTCTCGTTGCCGGTGGGGGGAATGATGACGCGCATCGCCTGAGGCAGCACCACTCGTCGCATGATCATCAGGCGCCGCATACCCAGCGCCTGCGCGGCCTCGGTCTGCCCATGCTCGACGGAGATGATGCCGGCGCGCACGATCTCCGCCATGTAGGCGGCCTCGTTGAGGCCGAGCCCGAGGATCGCAGCGAGAAACGGGGTGATCAACGAGTTGGTGCTGGTCTGCCACCCGATGTTCGTGAACGGGATGCCGATTCCGACGTGGTGCAGAACGGCGTTCAAGTTGAACCAGAAGAAGATCTGGACGAGGACCGGTGTGCCACGGAAGAACCAGATGTAGAACCAGCTGACCGAGGACACGACGGGGTTCGGCGAGAGGCGCATCACGGCGAGAACCACGCCCAGGAAAACCCCGATGACCATTGCGATGACGGTCAACTCGATGGTCAGACGAACGCCGTCGAGGATCAGCTGGGCGGTGACGAAGTGCCTGACGGTGTCCCAGTGCAGGTCGGGGGCGGTGACGATCGTGTCGACGATCTCGGCGGTGATCACCAGGACGACCAACGCCGCCGCCCATCGCCAGGGATGGCGAAGCGGAACGGCCCTTATCGCGTCCGGCCGCTGCCCACCCCCGGCTGACGCAGCGCTGTCGGCGGTGTCGGTGGCCGTGGTCACGTCGAGGCCCCCTAGATCGTCAGGAGCCGGGCGCCGTTGTCGCGCTGATCAATACGACGGGACACAGGAGGAGCCGCTGGTGTTGTTGTTGTTCAGCGCGACCTCGCTGCTCGGAATGGCGCCGCTCTGCACATTCCAACTCTTGAGGATCTGCCCGTAGAACCCCTTGTCGATGAGGTACTTGACCGCGTCCTCGATGGGCTTCTCGAGGTCGCTGCCACTGACGAGCGCGATGCCGTACGGTGCGACGCTGCACGGTTGACCGGTGAGCTCCACTCTGCCGTTGGTCGTCTTGGCTTGGTAAGCGGCAACGGGCTGGTCGAGCCAGCCCAGGTCATCGCGGCCCGACAGCAGTGCCTGGTCGGCCTGGGTCTGCGTCTGGTAGCTGTCGACGGTCATGTCGTTTCCGGCGCAGTTGTCCGTGTCACTCGAGATCGCGGCGCCGCCGACGCTCTTGCCCATGAATCCCCAGGCGTCCGACTCCTCGGTGGTCCCCGCTTCGACGGCGACCTTCTTGCCGCACATCTGCGGGGCCGAGGTGATCTTCGGCGCGCCGGCCTTGACCAGCCACTGCTCACCCGCCTGGTAGTAGGTGACGAAGTCGATGCCGCCAGCCTCGCGCTTTGCATTGGGCGTCCAGCTCGAGATGCTGAACTGGTACCGGGGCTTGTCACCAGCCGCCTGCTCGGCGGGGGTCGCCGCTTTCAGCTGAGCGATGATGTCGTCGAAGGTCACGTTGTTGAACGTGCAGACCAGTCCCATCACCTTGCAGATTGCGTTGCCGAAGTCGATGTCCCAGCCTTGGATCTGACCGCTGTCCGGGTTGATGAATTCGTTCGGCGCGTACGTCGCGTCGGTTGCGATCTGCACCGGCGAGCCCTTGATCGACGCGGACACTTCGCTCGCGATGCTCTGCTGCGTGGACACGCCCGACGCGCTGCTGGCGGGCGACGACGTGCCCGAGCCGCCGCACGCGGCGAGAACCGCGGCCACCGGAACGATCGTTGCCAGAATCCGCCGCCGGCGCAAAGGCATGCCGAACATCACGACCCTCCGAAGCTCCATGGGTGGCCGGATGATAGCCGATGCCGCGACGGCGCAGGACTACGGCGCGATGGTGTCCCGACGCCTCCTGCGACGAATCGCCCACGCGACGACTCCGCCGCCAACCACGAGGAGCGCCGGAACGAAGCGAACTTCCGGCGTGGCGGCGCTGTTTTGAGGCAGCAGATGAGCCACGAAGGTGGTCTGGTTCTGGCAATCGATCGCCGTACCGCCAGTGTCTGTCGGAAAGCTGCTGAAATTCCTCAGACACGAGCTGGCCCCAGAGGGGGCGAACGACTCATCCCGGGTCACGTAGGTTTCGTCGTTGCCACCTGCGGCCAGCTCCTGATAGTCGCCAAGGAAGAGGCCGTTGCGGGAGAAGGCCCCGAACTGAGGATCGGTGGCAATCGAGGTGTTCACCAGGAGCGGCGTACTGAACGTCACCCCGTGGTCGCGCGACTCCTGGTAATAGGTGTCGATGGAAGACACCCCCGCGGCGGTTGGCGGCATCCCGTTTGGTTCGTACCGCTGCCGGTAGCCGACGCGAAGGATCCCGTCAGTGCCAACCGCGATCATCGTGTTCCAGTGGTCGACGAAGTTGCTCTCGTCGGTCGTGCTGCCGGGGTCGTGGTTGACCGGCACAGGGGTCGACCAGGTGAGACCCACCGGCGACCACTGGCCTGATACCGCAACGTGCGAGACGGAGATCACCGCGTCGTTCTGCTGCGAGCATGGGAAGCCGTTCGGGGGAGCGAGGACGCAGGACGCGTCGGTCTCCTGACGGAAGCGGTTGTCCTCCCAGCCCACGAACACGTCACCCGTGTTGGCGTCGTACGCGACCTGCGGCAGTGTGCCGGCGCGCTGATCCTCTATTCCTGCGCTGAGGTACTGCGCCACCGTTACCGGGGCCCATGTCTTCGGAAGCGGGATCGGCGCCGGCCACGTGGTGCCGCCCGCGCCTCCCAGGATGCCGAACTCGATGTTGCTCGACCCGGCCGAGCTGGGGTTGAGACACGACGGCTGCTCAAGTGGATTCGTTGGCGGGGGACACGGGTTGGCGGTCAACGACTCGAACATGACGCCGACGTTGCCGTCGTTGAGGATGATCGGTTGTGTTCCGATGCCCTGTCCGGGGAACAGCGTGTAGAACCCGTTACCCTGGATGTTCGACCAGTTGCCGAGATTCTCGCACCCGAAAGGATTGGTACCCGCTCCGACGAGCGCATTGTCCGGATCGCAGTACGTGTACTCGATGCTGGCGACGCGGTCCCACACGACGTACACGCGACCTGGGTGGTGGCACGCGACCGTGGTGGGGCAGTCGAAGTTCGGGGACGGCGCGTTGTCCGCGACCATCCAGTTCTTGTCGTTGAGCCCACCACCACTGTCCTGCTCGAGGATGACGGCGTTGGACCAGGTGAGTCCGCCGTCGTACGAGACGTTGACGGCCATGCCGCTGGGCAGCCCGTTCTGTGACTGGTCGTCGAAGACGAGCGAGTTGGCGTAGACGTCGTAGCCCTTGTACCCGTTACCAGCCCCCCGCGGATCGCGGCCGAAGGTCACCACGGCGTCGGACGCGCGGTCGAATGCACATCCGGGAAGGGTGGGGCTCGGGACTCCGATGCAGCCCGGCGCATTCTTGGTGAGGCTGGGGAAGGCACCGTAGGTCCAACTGCCGGAGGTGGTCGAAACCAGCGTGTTCGGGCTCCCCGAAACACTGTGTCCACCGCCGGTGAGGGTGGTGGCGAACCCGTTGTTGGCGTCGCCTCCAGGATCGACGCGACCGATCTGGAAGTCGGTGACGACGTCACTGGGGTCGGCGGGGTTCACCGCGATCGAGGGTTCGATCTGGGTGTTCGGCTGGATGTTGAAACTGGTGCTCGTGTCCAGCGGCACCTGGGGAGGAGACAGAGTCGCGCCGTAGGGATCCAGGGCGGCCTGTGTGTCGCTCACAACGGACGGGTTCCCGGGCGCGTACGCCCTTGCCGATGCACCGAAGGTCGCAAACGAGGCCGTCATGACCACGACAGCGCTGAGACCCAATGCGCGTTGACTCATCTCGAAACTCCCTGGTCCTGAATTGGACCGAAGATTACACCAGAGAGCGTTCGGGGGCTTTGGGCCACTCCACGTCGCCGAAATGGCCTGCGGGCTGCGGTCGGAGCCGGTAGGCCTCATAGCCCCCTCGGCTCTCTCCGATCGTCGTCTCGCCACCGTGCCCGGGAAGGACGACCGTGTCGTCGGGAAGGGGAAGCAACTTGGCGGCGATCGCCTCCAGCAGGACGTCGAGGTCGCCTCGCGCGAACGTCCGGCCGGGGCCGCCGTCGAACAGCGTGTCGCCGCTGATCACCGCCCGGCCCAGACGGAGCGAGATGCTCCCCGGAGTGTGACCCGGTGTGTGCAGCACCGTGAGGCGAACGGTGCCTACGACCAGGTCTTCCCCGTCGTGGACCAGCCGGTCGATTCGCTCGCTCGGGACGTTGATCTCACGGTCGCAGACCAGGACCGGAGCAGACGTCACCGCGCGGACCGCGTCGTAGGACGCCCAGTGGTCGGGGTGCCAGTGCGTGGCCACGATCGTCTGAACGCCGCCTTCGGCCGCGATTGCGTCGAGGAGCGGCCCCTGCTCGAGCGGCATGTCCACCAGGAGAGCGGCGCCGGAATCCACGTCCCGGACGATGTACGCGTTGTTGTCGAGCGGCCCCATGGGGCCGACCCTGACGATGCGTACGTCACCGCTGTCGAAGACCGTGATGTCCGGCATCGCGCCAGCTTACTTTGGGCCGGTCCTCGCAGCGTTCTTGTCGTCCGAGCGCAGGGAAGCCTTGTATGCGCGCTTCTGCGTTTGGTAGGCCTCGCGTTCTTCGACCGTCCGCACGTCCGCGAGCGTCGGCCACGATGGCGCGACCTCCTTCCACCCCTTGGCCGTTTCTCCGAAGTGCTTCGCGGCCACGCCCACCATGATCCGCGCCTTCATCGGCCCGAAGCCCGGAAGCGACGCGAAGCGGCGCTGCATATCCGCCGCGTCGGCGGCCTCGCGCCAGATCCTGGACGCGTCCCCGCCGTACTCGCTCGCGATGACCCTGCAGAGGTCGTGGACGCGCCGGGCCATGCTGCCCGGGAACCGATGCAGCGCGGGCCGGCGCCGGAATGCCTCGTCGACGACGACCGGATCCATCTCGGCGATCCGCCTCGCGTCGATGGTGCCGAGCCGCTCTCGGAGACGGAGCGGTCCCATGAACGCCCATTCGACCGGCACCTGCTGGTCTAGGCAGAAGCCGATGAGCAGCGCCGTCGGGTCGTCGCTGACCAGGCGATCGGCCTCGGCGTCTTCGGTCCACTGAATCCGAGGGCGCGCTTTGGTCGGCACAAAGTAAAAGGTAGCGCCCTGGTGCCGACAGCGGCCGCCCAATCCAATGGCCTCCAGGGTGGACTACGTAGACTGGCCTCATGTCGTGGCTCTCGAGACTCTTCGGACGAGCGACGGAGCCGGCGCCCAACACCGTCGTCATCGATGAAGGCGTCGCCACGATCCTGACCGCAGACGGATCACAGCTCGAGGCGGCGGTGAACACGTCCCTCGTCGAGCACCTCGAGGCCAAGCGCAAGGAAGCCGAAGCTCGCGAGGCGAGGGGCATCCCGTTCTGGCTGCGGCGCGACTCCGCCAAGAGTGGCGACATCGAGGACGAGCTGCGAGACCGCGTGATCCACCGCCGCTCATCCGAAGAGCACAGCTAGATCAACAGAGCGAGGACGTCATGCAGGCGCTGATCTTCAAGGACTTCGGGGCGATCGAGCTCGCCGACGTCCCCAAGCCCTCCATCGAGAAGCCGGATGACGCGCTCGTTCGCGTGACGACGACCGCGATCTGCGGAAGCGACCTCCACGTCGTCAACGGCAGGATCCCGGGGATGACTCCGGGGAGCATCCTCGGCCACGAATTCGTCGGGGTGGTGGAGGAGGTCGGCTCCGCGGTCTCCCGCCACAAGCCGGGTGACCGCGTGCTCGCGTCCTTCACCGTGCCGTGCGGTCACTGCTGGTATTGCGACCGCGGCCTGTACAGCCGCTGCCCGGACCAGGGGGTCTTCGGGTACGGGTCGTTCCTCGGTGACCTGAACGGAGCCCAGACCGAATACGTGCGCGTGCCCCAGGCGGACCTCAGCCTCCACGCCGTCGATGCGCGCCTGTCGGACGAACACGTCCTCTTCGCCGGCGACATCTTCGCGACCGGGTACGACTGCGCGGCCGAAGCGCAGATCCAGAAGGGCGATTCGGTCGTCGTCGTCGGCTGCGGTCCCGTCGGCCTGATGGCCGTGCAGGCGGCCGGCACGTTCGAACCCTCGACGATCTTCGCCGTCGACACGGTGTCGCAGCGGCTCGAGATGGCGCAGACCTTCGGTGCGGTCCCTGTTGACGCGTCCATCTGCCACCCCGCGTCGTTCATCCAGGACCACACGGACGGGCGTGGCGCCGACCGCGTCCTGGAATGCGTCGGGTTCGTCCCGGCGCTGCTCGACTGCCTCGACTACGCACGCCCCGGCGGGCGGATCAGCGTCATAGGCGTTCACTCGGACCCGGAGGTCGCGATGCCCCTGGCGATCACCTTTGTGCGCGCGATCGACCTGAAGTTCTGCGGCACCGCCAACGTGGTCGGACGCTGGGACGACGTGTTCCGGATCCTCGACGACGGCCGCGTCCACCCGGACGCGATCATCTCCCACCGGCTCCCGCTCTCGGAGGCGGTGCACGGCTACGAGCTCTTCGAGTCGCGCGAGGCGCTGAAGGTGGTGCTGACTCCCTGACGCGGCCGCGACGGCAACGGAGATCCCAGGGGATGGATTCGAACCATCGATACACGGTTTTACAGACCGCTGCCTTAGCCACTTGGCTACCCTGGGCGCAGTCGCGTCGTAAGGATAGGGCCCGCCTTCTTCGCAGCGCCTGACACGGGCACGACCGGCCGCGAATCCGTTGTCCGTATCCTCTGTGTCGGTGCGCCTGCTCCTCGTGGCCTCCGATCCACTCGATGTTGCGCGCGGATCTGGAGTAGCGATGGCGGTCGCGAGGTTGCGTCACGCATTGATGTCGATCGACGTGAGCGTCGCCATGGCGCCACTGGCGCGGCGAACCCGAAGCGCCACGTGGGACAGATGGCGGCTGAACCACCAGCGGCGCAGGCACGGGACGTACGACGCAGTTCTCGGCGTCGGTGGCGACGGGTGGCGCATCGCCCAGGCGCTGGACGTTCCGTTCGTCGCCCTTGCTAAAGCGCTGTACTCGCGGGCCCTGCGCTGGGAGCGTGGAGCTGCGAAGGTCGCGCTGCGGTTGCACGCGGTCTGGGAGGGCGAGGGGTTCCGGCGCGCCGACTGCGTCGTCGCCCCCTCACACGACACCGCGCTCGCGATCGAGCGCGACTACCGGTGCGATCCGAAGCGCATCCGCGTCGTTCCGGAACCCTTCGACGCAACCGAGTGGTCGGCGATGCTCCCCAAGCACGAGCGCCGCGGCAACCGAGTGCTGTGCGTCGCGCACCTCTACCCTCGCAAGCGCGTCCTCGACCTCGCCGACGCCTGGCCGCGCGTTCTGAGCGAGCGGCCGGATGCTCACCTCGACGTGGTGGGCGATGGCCCGGAGCTCGGGCGCCTGGCGCGCCGCGTCGTCGACGTGCCCAGCATCCATCTCCACGGCCACGTGGGTCATCCCGACGTTCTCGAGTTCTACGCGCGCGCCGACGCCTTCGTGCTCCCCAGCGCGCAGGAGACGTTCGGCTACTCGGTGGTCGAGGCGCTCGCAAGCGGGCTGCCCGTGGTGGTGGGCGCTGCCGGCGCTCTCCCCGAGATCGTCGAGGGTGCGGTGGCCGCCCTCGTCACTCCCGGGGACGTGGATGCGCTCGCTCGAGCCATCGTCGCCAGTACCTCCGACGACGCACGTCGTCGCGCGGTCGCGGCCAACCCTGCACGAGCCGCGGCCTTCGGCTCCGCCGCGGTTGCGCGAACGCTCGTTGAGCTCATCCGCGGGCTCCCCCGACCGCCGGTGAGGGTCAGCGCCTGAACGCCGGGAGCGCTCCGCGCAGCGCCGGGTCCTCCAGATAGCGCCGGACCGTCGCCTGCACGACGTCCGGCGGGCTCGCCAGTGAATCTGCGAAGTAGCCGCCGTCGTACGGTGCCCCCGCGGCTCGCAGCAGAGCAGCGGCGGGCTGGCGCCTCGGTGGCGGCGTTCCGGGGACCAGCCGGTAGCCGAGAACCATCCGGTTCCCGGCCCGCGTGATGCCCACGCTCTCGATCACGTCCCAGCGCGTGAGGCTGCTGAACGGATACTGGCGCTGCACCAGTCCGTCCCGGGTGAGCTCGAGCGTCGGTCTGAAGAGAATCGTGGTCACGAGCAGCGCAGCGATCGGGGCGGCGACGATGAACCAGCCGATCGTTGCCCCCGCCAGGACGAAGAGGACGCCGGCGATCTCCGTGATCGCCGCGAGCGGCACGACGAGCGCTGCCGGCCGTCGCGCGCGAAAGACGACTCGTCCGCGGTGCACCGCGAGACGGGCCTCGGCGGGAGCGGCAGCGTCGCTCCGATCAAGCTCGTTCACGATCGGTCCACGGTAGTCGGTGCAGCGGGGCGCGGCGTCTCCGGGCGATGCTGTGCGCGTGTTGGCGGTGTCGCTCCCCGGTGCGCTCGCGGCGATCGGCGTCGCGCTCTTCGGATTCGCGGTGGTCATCGCCGTGAGCTTCCTCGTGCTCCGCCTCATCTCGTTCGTCACCTCTGGAAGCGACGGCGACGAGGATGCCCCCGAGCCACCGACCTCCACGGAGGGCCCGAGCGAGCCACCCGCGTAAGGCCGAAAGGCAGGGCCAGCTTCAGCCCTCACACAAGAACCGGAGCGATCGACGCCTTGCGAAACGCCCATGCGTTGGCTATGATGCATAACGGTTCCTTTATGAAAGATTCCTTTATGCAAAGTGCTGCCCCCCGGATCAACCGGGGTCCGCGGCGGGCTCTCCCGGGCAGCATCGCGGCCGGCGCCAGCGACCTGTCCGTTCACTTCGAGGGCCTGGCGAATCCCACGCGACTGCTCATCGTCGAGAGGCTCGCCTCGACCCACGAGATGCGGGTGTCCGAGCTGGCCGACTTCTGCAAGGTGAGTCAGCCGAGGATGAGCTGGCACCTGCGCATCCTGCGCAAGGCCGAGGTCATCCGCACACGCCGGGAGGGGCGCGAGGTGTTCTGCCGTCTCGATCGCGAGGCCATCGCCTCGCACCTCAAGCGTTTCGCGCGTCTCATCTCCTTCGGCGGCCAGGTGGCCGGCGAGCCGTCCAACAGCCATCCCATAAGCGAGGGAACGTCGTGAGCAACAAGGTCCGCGTCGCGATCATCGGAGTCGGGAACTGTGCGTCGTCGCTCGTGCAGGGTCTCGAGTACTACAAGACCGCCGACCCCGACGATGTCGTCCCCGGCCTCATGCACGTGAGCCTCGCCGGCTACCACATCTCCGACATCGAGATCAGCGCTGCCTTCGACATCGACGCCGACAAGGTCGGCAAGGACGTCTCCCAGGCGATCTTCAGCGGGCAGAACAACACCGTGAAGTTCAGCGACGTTCCGAGGTTGGGCGTGCCGGTCCACCGCGGGATGACGCACGACGGACTCGGCAAGTACCTGTCGGAGGTGATCAAGAAGGCCCCCGGATCGACGGCCGACATCGTGCAGATCCTCAAGGACACCGGCACCGACGTCGTCGTCAACTACTTGCCGGTCGGCAGCGAGGAGGCGACGCGCTGGTACACGGAGCAGATCCTCGACGCTCCGTGCGCGATGGTGAACTGCATGCCGGTGTTCATCGCCCGCGAGGACTACTGGCAGAACCGCTTCCGCAAAGCCGGTGTGCCGATCATCGGGGACGACATCAAGTCCCAGGTGGGGGCGACGATCGTCCACCGCGTGCTGACCCGGCTGTTCCGCGACCGCGGTGTCGAGATCGAGAACATGTATCAGCTCAACTTCGGCGGCAACACCGATTTCCTCAACATGCTCGAGCGCGAGCGGCTGATGAGCAAGAAGATCAGCAAGACCAACAGCGTCCGCTCGCAACTGGATCACCCGCTGGCCGACGAGCACCTCCACATCGGTCCATCCGACTACGTGCCGTGGCTGCACGACCGCAAGTGGGCGTTCATCCGCGTCGAGGGCAAGTCCTTCGGGGACGTGCCGCTCAATCTCGAGCTCAAGCTCGAGGTGCACGACTCTCCGAACAGCGCGGGAATCGTCATCGACGCCGTTCGGTGCTGCAAGCTGGGCTTGGACCGCGGCCTCTCCGGGACGCTGGAGGGTCCGGCCTCGTACTTCATGAAGTCACCACCGCGGCAGGTGTCGGACACGCTGGCGCGCGAGCTGACCGAGGCGTTCATCGCCGGCGAGGACGCCGCGTCGGAGCAGGAGGTGGCGATCTCCGCCAACGGCCGGCGCCGGGCGTCGGTGACCGCGCCGCCGACGACCAGTCAGAGCTGACCCAGCGCCGGGAGAACCGTCATGGGCGCGCAGCACGCGGTCGTGGCGCCCGCACCCGTCGAGCGGCGACGGGGCGGCATGGCGCCCTACTACGCGTATCGCGTCGCCGAGGGGCTGGTCCGCGTGCTTCCCCGCGGCGCGAGCTACTGGCTGGGTGACCGTGTCGCGGACGCGCTGCTCGCCGCGGTTCCCCGCAAATTCGATTCCCTGCGGGACAATCTGCGCCACGTGCTGCCAGACGCCCCGTCGCGCACGATGCGCCGCGTCGTGCGGCGCAACCTTCGCAACCTCACCCACTGCTGGATCGACGTGATGGAGATGCCCAGCCGGGGCAGTGAGTTCCCGTCGCGGATCGACATCGAGCACCTCGACAACTTCACCGACGCCCTCGCCAGGGGACGAGGCGTGGTTGTCGCCTCCCTGCATTTCGGGTCCTGGGAGGTGGGCCTGGGCGGATGGAACGCCATGGGCGGAAAGATGGCCCTCCTCGCCGAGCTGCTGCACCCGCCGCAGCTCTTCGATCGCGTCGTTGCGGGGCGTGAGGGTCTCGGTGTGCGCGTCATCCCCATCGACGTCGCGGCGATGCGCAGCGGAGACCAGGAGCTCGCCCGCCGCGTCGGAGCGGTCGCGATGCGCGAGGTGTTTCGCATGCTGCGCTCGGGCGGGGTCGTGGCGATGGCGCTCGACAGAGACCTCATCGGCAACGGCGAGCTCATGCCGTTCTTCGGTGAGCTCGCGCCCATCCCCATCGGCGTCGTGGACATCGCGATCCGTACCGGCGCGGCGATCGTCCCCATCGTTCTGTATCGAAACGGCCAGCGCGTTCTCGGCCGGCCGTATCCCGAGGTGCGCTACGACCCGGACGCGCCACGCGACGAGGAGGTGCGTCGTGTGGCGCGCGACCTGCTCGCCCTGTACGAGTCCGTGATCCGCGCCCACCCTGACCAGTGGCACGTGCTCGACCAGATTTGGGGGTCCGTGGGCGCGTGAAGATCTGTCAGGTGTCCCCCTACGACTTCATGCACCCCGGCGGTGTGACGGAGCATGTGCGGCATCTGTCGGAGCAGCTTCGCAACCGGGGCCACGAGGTCACGGTTCTCGCGCCGAGCAGCCGGGTCGGTGACGACCACGGGATCCCCGGCTTCGTGCGTATCGGGCGCAGCGTCCCGGTGCGCGGCAACGGCTCGGTCGCGCACCTCGCGCTGTCTTTTCACCTGGTCCGCCGCGTGCGCGCGCTGCTCAACGAGGCGGACTACGACGTCGTGCACTACCACGAACCGCTCGTCCCCGCGCTCCCCATAACCGTGCTGCGCTTCCACCGCGGTGCCAACGTCGGGACGTTCCACGCGATGGCACGGCGCAACCTCGGCTACTACTACGGTCGTCCGATCCTCAAGCGCTACTTCAACCGGCTGCACGCCCGGATAGCGGTCAGCCCACCTGCGCGGGACTTCATCGCGCGGTATTTCGACGGCGACTACCGCATCGTCCCCAACGGCATCGACAGCTCGCGCTTCAACCCGGCTCTGCCCCCGATCGACTCGGCTTCGGCGGCAGGCTGGACGACCGTCCTCTTCGTCGGACGGATGGAATCGCGAAAGGGCCTGCCGACGCTCCTGCAGGCATTCGGTGAGCTGCGCCAGCGCCGCGCCAACGTCCGGCTCCATGTCGTGGGGGACGGTCCGATGCGTTGGGGCTACGAGCGCCAGGTGGAGGCGCTCGGCATCCCCGATGTCCGGTTCTTCGGCCACGTCCCCGGCGACGTGCTGCCGCGCTACTACGCGTCGGCCGACATCTTCTGCGCGCCGGCGACCGGTGGCGAGAGCTTCGGGATCGTGCTGCTCGAGGCGATGGCTAGCCGCGTGGCGGTGATCGCGTCATCCATCCCCGGTTTCAGCCAGGTCGTCGACGACTCGGTCACCGGGTTGCTGGCGCCGCCGCGGCAGGTGGCGGCGTGGGCACAGGCCCTCGAGACCCTCGTCGATACTCCCGCGCTGCGGCAGCGGATGGGCGCTGCCGGCATGCAGAAGGCGCAGCGCTACGACTGGAGCCGGGTGGTCGACTCGATCCTCGACGTGTACGGCAGCGCGCGCGAAAGCGCCGCCACCGCTCAGGTTGGCGCCGGTGTTCACGGACAGGTTCCAGGAGTGGGTTAGGGCCGCTGCGAGGCGGCTCGTTTCCCAGCTCCACCTGCTGCGCGTAACCCCCAACGCGCTCACATTTCTGGGGCTCGCCATCTGCGCGGGCTCCGCCGTGCTCATCGCGCTCGGGTTTCTCATTGCCGGTGGGATCGTGCTCCTCCTCGCCAGTGGATTCGACATCCTCGACGGCGCGTTGGCCCGCGTCACGGGTCGCGTCCAGCGGTACGGAGCGTTCCTGGACTCGACCACCGATCGCTACGCGGAGTGCTTCACCTACATCGCGCTGCTCTACTACTTCCTGTTGCACACGCACACCACTGTCGAGCCGATGCTCGTCACGCTCGCCCTGACCGGATCGCTCCTCGTGTCGTACGTGCGTGCGCGAGCTCAGTCGCTCGGATTCGCCGCGGACGGCGGACTGCTGGCGCGGCCCGAGCGCGTCGTCATCACAGTGATCGGGCTCGTGCTGACGCCCACGCTCTACTGGGCACTCTGGGTCCTCGCGGTGCTGACCAACGTCACCGCCGTGCAGCGAATCTGGATCGTGTGGCAGCAGGCGCGGCGTGCGCCGGCCGTCGAGCCGCAGTAGCCCGCCTGCATACACGGCTCCAGGCCATCGGTCAGCAGCTGGCCGAGTAAAGGATGCTGATGATCCCGGGCAGGTTGAAGAGCGCGTGCACGATCACGCCCGGCCAGACGCTGCGCGACCCCTGGAAGAACAGCGCCAGCAGGAGCCCGACCGCGAACAGAGGGAGCAGCAGCAGCGTCACCGCGTGAACGAGCGAGAAGATGGCGGCGCTCGCGACCAGTGCGACGGGCACACCGGCCCGGCTACGCATTAGTGAGTACGAGAAGCCGCGGAATATCGTCTCCTCCGCCAGGGGAGCGAAGACGCAGACGACTATCAGCGCGAGCACGATCACGTGCCCGTAGTCGTGGCGTACGGCGGTGCATTGCGTGTTGTGGAGCGTCGGAAACGCGCTCTGGGCGACCTGCTGCAGGAACGCCGCCACCTCCAGCGTTGCGGCGGCGCCCACGACCGCCAGCGGCACCCACCACCAGCGAAAACGGCGCCACCCCAGGTCGCTGAGCGTGCCGCTGCGGCGAAGACCGACGAGCACCCAGAGGTTGAAGAGCGCCCCTGCGTAGTACGCGCCCTGACCGACGAACGATTCGAGGGCGGTGCGGACGCTGGGGTCGACCCCGCTCGCCGCCGAATGCGTGATGGACACGGCGAGTGAGATCAACACCTGGCCCGCCGTGAACGCGCCCGGCCAGAAGATCAGGAAATCCGTCCAGTCCCACGGGACGCCGGCGACCGTCCGGGGCGACACAGCGTCGCGGCCGATCCTGGTCGCCCCCCAGACCAGGAGCGCAGCCCCGCCGGCGGCGAGACCTGCGGCCAGGTACTGCTGAGTGCTGAGGAAGTAGAAGGCGATCACGGCCAGCATCGGCGCCTCGGCCAGCACGATGACCCGCGCCAGCTCCACTCGAGGCAGCAGCCGCGGCCTCCGTTCGGCCGCGGGCGCGGTGGGCTCCGAGCGGATCATGCCGGACAAGTATCGTCAGAGCGTGGGAAGCAACCCTTGCTGATCGGGCACGCGTCGGTCCAGGCGCGCCTCATGGCGTCGGCCCGGGCGGGAAGGCTGTCGCACGCGCTGCTCCTCACCGGCCCCGAGCAGGTGGGCAAGACCACGACCGCGCTCGCCCTGGCGGTCGAGCTGCTGGAGGCGGAGGCGTGGCCGGGCGGGCCGCTCGCGCATCCAGACCTCTGGCTCGAGGACTCCGACAGCCAGAACATCCACATCGGCAGGGTTCGGCTCGCCGGCACCGAGGGCCCCACCTTGCAGGACTTTCTCTCGCTCCGGCCGTACGCGGGTGGACGGCGGGTGGCGGTGATGGGCCGGGCGGACCGCCTGACCGAACAGGCGGCCGACTGCATGCTCAAAACGCTCGAGGAACCTCCGCCGGCGACGCACCTGATCCTCTGCGCCGCGCACGCCGAGCGGCTCCCCGCGACGATCCTCTCGCGCTGCGAGCTCGTGGCGCTGTCGCCTGCGAGCGCGAGTGAGATCATCGCGTGGCTCATTGAACGCGGCGTGCCGGAGGAGACGGCGGCCGCCGTCGCGCCGCTGTCGGCTGGTCGCCCGGGACGGGCGCTGCGCCTTGCCGGCGATCCCGAGGCGCTTCGCGCGGAGATCGAGGCGCTCAACCTCTTTCTCTCCGCCGGCGGGACGGGCACCGCCGGAGGGCTCTCGGTGGCGTCGAAGTTCGCCTTCTCGCAGAATTGGGAAGGCCGGGAGCGGGCACTCGTCGTGCTCGCCGCCTGGGCGATGTTCGTGCGCGACGCCGCCTGCTTCGCCGCCGGGACTCCCGAGCTCGCTGCGTGGGCGGCCTACCGGGGTGCGCTCGAGCGCTGGGCCGAGGCGATGCCCGCCGGTCGGATCGTCGAGATCCTCGGCCGCATCGTCGGCACGGCGGACGCCGTGTCGGCCAATGCACAGCCGCGCCTCGCGTTCGAAGCGCTGCTCCTCGACGTCTTCGCCGGCGCGGACAGCCCGCCCAAGGTCGACGAGCTCCCGCCCGCGCCCGCCGTCAACGACGGCGCCGAAGGATCACCAACGCGCCGGCGGCGAGGAGCACCGCAGGAACGATCCAGGGGCGGCGATTGACGTGATATGCCCACTCGTCTTTGAGCCTGCCGCCGCGACCGGGCGCCGGCATCTGGACCGGTTCGTCGGTCATCAGCTGCACTGTCCCGGGAATGCTCGCCGGAGGCGGTTGTCCGCCCGACGCGTCTGACATCGAAGAACCTCGTGAGCTCGCGTTGTACGACGCTGAATATAGTGCTCGACGTTCGGGTGGACCTCTGCCGGCGCTCAGGACCGCGCCACGTTGCCGCTGGTCTCCGCCGGGTCAGCCCGGGTCTGGCCGGGCGGCCTGCATGAGGACCCGGCGTTTCCCTCCCGACTTCCTGCTGGGCTGCGCGACCGCCGCGCACCAGGTGGAGGGGCACACGACCAACGATTGGTCGCGCTGGGAGCGCGACCATCCCGATCGCGTTGCCGGAGGCGCCACGGCGGAGGTCGCGTGCGATCACTACGCGAGGTTTCGCGAGGACTTTGCCCAGCTGGCCGCCGCCTCGCACAGCGGGCACAGGTTGTCCGTCGAGTGGTCGCGGGTGGAGCCCACACCTGGTCGATTCGACCGCGCAGCGCTCCGACATTACGGCGAGGTGGTGCGAACCATGCGTGGCTGGGGCATCGAGCCCATCGTGACGCTTCACCACTTCACGTTTCCCCGCTGGTTGGCCGACCATGGCGGTGCCCGCAGCGCAGAGGCGCCGCGGGTCTTCGCCCGCTTCGCCGCCGCGTGCGCCGAAACGTTCGGGGACTCCGTGCGCTGGTGGATCACTGTCAACGAACCGAACGTGCTCGCGTTCATGGGCCATCTCACGGGCGCGTGGCCTCCGGGTGAGGTCTCCATGAGTGGAGCGCTGGCCACGCTGCGCGGGCTCGCGCTCATGCACGCCGCCGCATATCGCGCGCTCCACACGGTCGCCCGGCGGCGGGGATGGCCGGCCGAGGTCTCGATCGCGCACGCCGAGCGACGGTTGTTCGCGAAGAGGCCGCGCTCAGCGCTCGACCGCGCGGCTGCTGCGCTTCCGGACCTGGTGTTCAACCGCTGCTTCCTGCGATCCTGCCAGCACGGTCGGCTCATGCCTCCGCTCGGCGCGGGCGAGACTGCGCCGGGGCTGCGGGATTCGCTCGACTACCTCGGCGTGAACTATTACTGCGACGACGTCGTCGCGTTCGACGCCGGGCAGTGGCGCAGTCTGTTCGGGAGACGCGAGCCGGACGCGCGCTTTCCACTCTCGAGCTTCGGGTGGGCGATCAATCCACCCGGTCTGCGACGAGCCGTGAACGACCTCTGGAGCGAGTTCGGTCTGCCGATCATCGTCACGGAGAACGGCGTTGCCGACGAGGACGACGAGCTCCGGCCCGCGTATCTCGTCGACCACCTCAACGCGCTGCTCGACGCGATCGAGGACGGCGTCGACCTTCGTGGCTACATGCACTGGACCGCCTGGGACAACTTCGAATGGGCGGAGGGCTACACGAAGCGCTTCGGGATGTACGCGGTGGATCCCGTGACGCTCAGTCGCGTTCCCAAGCCCAGCGCCGCGCTCTTCGCCGGCATCTGCGCCACGCGCGAGGTGCCCGCGGCGGCGAGCCGCCACCGGCGTACCATCGAGCCTGCGGGAGCTCGTATCTGACGGGCTGAGAGGGCGAGCGACATCGCCGACCGCTGAACCTGATCCGGGTAATGCCGGCGCAGGGAGCGCGCGCCTCGCGGCGCCGGCCCCGGCGTCGCGTGGTGTGGAGGTCAGTGATGACGGAAGTTGTCGACAGGGCGGAGCTGGAGGCGGCGCCTTCGCCGTCGTCGTCGTCGTTCCCGGGCAGCCGGCGCGTGTACGTGCAGGGATCGCGTCCGGACATGAAGGTGCCGGTTCGCGAAGTCGTCGTCGGCGCGAGTGGCGGCGCGCCGGAGCTCGGCGCAACGCCGATGCGTCTGTACGATACGAGCGGCGCTCACGGCGACCCGGACCTCAGTGTCGACCCGCGAGCCGGGCTTCCGGCGCTCCGAGCAACCTGGATCAGAGAGCGCGGGGATGTCGAAGAGACGCGCGCTCGAGGCAGGAGCGCGCTGCGCGCTCGCGCCGGTCGTCCGGTCACGCAGCTCGCCTACGCGCGGCGCGGTGTGGCGACCGCGGAGATGGAGTTCGTCGCGCTCCGCGAGAACCTTCCCGTCGACATGGTGCGCGAGGAGGTGGCGCGCGGAAGGGCCATCATCCCCGCCAACGTGAACCATCCCGAGTCCGAGCCGATGATCATCGGTTCGCGATTCCTCGTGAAGGTGAACGCGAACATCGGCAACTCGGCAGTCCTGTCGAGCATCGACGCCGAGGTGGAGAAGATGCGCTGGGCAACGCGCTGGGGCGCGGACACCGTGATGGATCTCTCCACCGGGAAGGACATCCACACGACACGCGAGTGGATCGTGCGCAACTCGCCGGTCCCGGTCGGCACCGTTCCCATCTACCAGGCACTCGAGAAGGTGGGCGGCCGGGCCGAGGATCTCAGCTGGGACGTCTACCGCGAGACGATCGTCGAGCAGGCCGAGCAGGGCGTCGACTACTTCACCATCCATGCCGGCGTGCTGCTGCGCTATGTGCCGCTCACCGCGCAGCGCATCACGGGGATCGTCTCGCGGGGTGGATCGATCATGGCCGCGTGGTGCCTGGCTCATCACGAGGAGAACTTCCTCTACACGCACTTCGACGATCTGTGCGAGGTCATGCGCGCATACGACGTCTCGTTCTCGCTGGGCGACGGGCTGCGGCCCGGGTGCATCGCCGACGCGAACGACGAGGCCCAGCTCTCCGAGCTGCGCACGCTCGGCGAGCTCACGACCAAGGCCTGGAGTCGCGACGTGCAGGTGATGATCGAGGGACCGGGCCACGTGCCCATGCACAAGATCAAGGAGAACGTCGACCTCCAGATGCGTCTCTGTCACGAGGCGCCGTTCTACACGCTGGGTCCCCTGACCACGGACATCGCGCCCGGGTACGACCACATCACGTCGGCGATCGGCGCCGCCATGATCGGGTGGTACGGCACCGCGATGCTCTGCTACGTGACGCCCAAGGAACACCTCGGGCTTCCGGACCGCCAGGATGTCAAGGACGGGGTGATCGCGTACAAGATCGCCGCACATGCTGCCGACCTGGCCAAGGGCCATCCCGGCGCGCAGCAGTGGGACGACGCGCTGTCCCGCGCACGCTTCGAGTTTCGCTGGAACGACCAGTTCAACCTGAGCCTGGACCCGCAATCGGCCCGCGCGATGCACGACGAGTCGCTTCCCGCGCAGGGGGCCAAGCTGGCGCACTTCTGCTCGATGTGCGGTCCGAAGTTCTGCAGCATGCGCATCACGCAAGACATACGCGACTACGCCGCTCGCAACGGGATTGCGGCCGACGCCGCGATCGAGCTGGGCATGCGCGAGAAGTCGCGCGAGTTCACAGAGCAGGGCGGGACGATCCACGTCCGCGCCTGACCGTCCGGCGATCCTCCTGGGCCACGGCGCCTCGGGAAACGCCGCGTCGATGCGGCCCTGGGTCGAGGCCCTCGCCCAGCGAGGCGTCGACGCGAAAGCGCTCGACCTTCCCAAGTCCAATCCCGCGAAAGCGGTCGACGTGTTCCGTTCGTCGCTGGGAGCGCGCCCGCACACGGCGATCGGCGGCCATTCGTATGGCGGGCGCATGGCCAGCCTGCTCGCAGCCGACCAGCCGGTGGCGGCGCTCGTGCTGCTCAGCTACCCGCTGCACAGACCCGGACACCCCGAGGACCTGCGAACGGAGCATTGGCCGAGGATCGACTGTCCGGTGCTGCTGCTTTCAGGCGAGCGCGATCCCTTTGCGCGCACCGATCTGCTGAGAGCGGAGGTGCGCAGGCTGCGCACCGCCGAGCTCGTCACCTATCCGGACATCGGCCATGGCCTGCGTGGGGTTCTGGACGACGCAAGCTCACGCGTCGCAGCGTTTCTTCAGCACCAATCGGCGCAAGCGACCGTGTAACGTCCCGTCGCTCACCGCGCGGCGAGCCGGAACACCACAGTAGGATGGAGCGGAGAGATGCGCGGGGCCGGGCCGACCCACCGAGTGCCGAGAGACGATTCGTCCGGCGTTGCGTGACGCCCCTCCACGTCGCGCTGGTCGCTCCACCCTGGTATCCGGTGCCGCCCCACGGGTACGGTGGCATAGAGCTGGTGGTGTCGCTGCTCGATCGTGAGCTGCGACGCCAGGGCCATCACGTGAGCGTGCTCGCAGCGGAGGGTTCTCCTGGCGCGGTCGTGTGCGCTCCGCGCGGATGGCACCAGGACCTTGGCGCGCAACAGCAGGGCGTCCGCGAGGCGACGTATGCATCGCGAGTCCTGCGCGCGATCGCATCGCTTGGCACGGTCGACGTCGTGCACGACCACGCTGCGGCGGCGACGCTCGTGACGCTCGCCGCCGGTACGAGCACACCGGTCGTGCACACCGTCCATGGACCGCTGCTCTCGGCGGAGCGAGCGTTCTACTCGGAGCTCGGCGGCCGCGTCGGTCTGGTCGCCATCAGCGAGAGCCAGCGAAACTCGGCCCCCAACCTGAATTGGATCGGACGCGTCTTCAACGCGGTGGACGTGGACGACCTCGAGGTGTGCGCGCGAAGCGAGAAGGAACCGTACCTCCTGTGCCTGGCGCGGATCTGCGAGGACAAGGGCCAGCACATCGCAATCGAGGTGGCGCGCCGAGCCGGTGTGCGGCTCGTGCTCGCCGGAAAGATCGAGGCGACGGCGGCCGGAAACCGCTACTTCGATCGCGCTGTCGCCCCGCACATCGACGGACTTCACGTGGTCCACGTGCCCAACGCGTTCGGAAGCGAGAAGCGGCGGCTGCTCTCGAGGGCGACGGCGCTGCTCGCTCCGCTCCAGTGGGACGAGCCCTTCGGGCTGGCCACAGTCGAAGCGATGGCCAGCGGAACGCCGGCGATCGCGAGCCGCCGTGGAGCGGCGCCGGAGCTCATCGACCCCGGCGTGACCGGATTCCTCGTGGCCGACGTCGAAGAGATGGTCACCGCGGTTCGCGAGTCGCACCGGATCGACCCGTTGCGCTGCGCCGAGGTGACGCGTAAGCGCTTCAACGCAGCCGCGATGGCGACCGGCTACCTGTCGCTCTACGAGAGGGTGGCCCGGCTGAGCAGCGCCGTCGCCTAATCCCCGGGGCACGCGAGCCACGGCGACCTGCCGCGGACGACTCGCAGCGCGCCGTTGAGGCTCGACACCTCGACGTCCGTGTAACCGCTCGGGGTCCGCGCGGCACGAATCGACAGCCGGTCGTTGCCCACCCGGACGTTCTCGATGCGCAGCTCCGGGCACCACGGCGGCAGCGCAGGATCCAGGTAGATCCGGCCGTTGGGCACGTCCGGCTCCAGCCCCAGCAGCACGCGGACCGCGTGGAACACGACGCCCGCCGACCATGCCTGGGGAACGTTGGCCTTCTCATACGGCACCGGCACGTCGGGAGCGCGGCGCGCCAAGCCGGCGAACAGCTCGGGCATCTGTCTGTGCTCGAACGACGCGACGGCGTCGAGTAGCCCGTCGATCAGCCGCCAGCAGTCCTCCAGCCGATCGTAGCGGCGCATGCCCGCGGCTGCCAGCATCGTGTCGTGCGGCCACACCGAACCGCGCTGGTACGAGTGCGGGTCGAAGCGGGGGTGCGTCGTCGAGAGGGTGCGAAGACCCCAGCCGCTGTAGACGTCCGGCTGCATCAGCCGGCGCGCGATGGCATCGCCACGCTCGAGGCCGACCATGCCGAGCCAGAGGCAGTGACCCGGGTTCGACGTGATGGTGCGCAGGGGCCGCTTGTCACCGTCGAGCGCGAACGCGAGAGTCCCCTCCTCCTCCAACCAGAAGCGCTCGTTGAAGCGACGCCGAAGCACCTCCGCAGAGTCGCGGAGCGACGCGGCCACGTCGTCGTCACCCCAGGCCGCGAACAGCTCGGCGACCCCCTTCTTCGCAGCGTAGACGTACGCCTGCATCTCGCACGTACCGATCGGATGCGGCGGGTTGTTGCCGGCTTCGTCCAGAACACCGTCCTCCGCGTCGCGCCAGCACTGGTTCCGGTATCCCATGGGTGACCGCGGCCGGTACTCCTGAAAGCCGTCACCGTCCAGGTCGCCGTAACGGTCGACCCACTCCACGCAGCGCATCGCCGCGCTCCTGAACCGCCGGAGCGTCACCGGGTCGCCGAGCCACCGGTATGTGTCGGCGAGCAGCAGCAGGTACAGTGGCGTCGCGTCGGCCGTGCCGTAGTACGGCGTGTGCGGGATCTCGTGGAAGTGCGCAAGCTCCCCGACCCGTCGCTCGTGCGGGATCTTGCCCGGCTCCGCGTCGCGCGCCGGATCGTCGACGTCGGACTGCCACGCGGCCAGCTTCTGGAGCGTGCCGATTGCGAAGAGCGGGTGCAACGGCATCGCCTGGATCGACGCCAGGATCGAGTCCCGGCCGAAGGGCGCGACGAACCAGGGGATCCCCGCAGCGGGCAGCCAGACGTCGGTCGAGAAGTCGTGGTCGTACAGCCGCAGCGCCGCGTAGTCGGACACCGCCTGCTGGTACGCCAGCTGCAACCGCAGGTCGTCAGGATACGCGCGGCTCACCGTCTGATGCCAGTGCCGCGTGAGCCGTTCCGCGCGGTCGGTGAGGCCGGTCTTCACCGGGCACCGCGCCAGCGCCGGTCGCGCTCGCAGCGTCGTCAGCAGGTCGTGCTGCAGGCAGACGTGCCACTCCTCTCCGGGTTGCAGATCGACGGGGAAGTGCAGCTCGCCGTTGGCGTACGCGGCCGGTGTGCCTCCGGCCACGCGCAGCAGCGAGCGCCGCACGAAGTCCTCCCGGACGTAGCGGGTCTCGAGCCGGTCCGGGTTGGTCCAGATCGTCGTCACATTCGTGCGGCGCTGCCACCTCTCCGTGCGCACCTCGAAGATGTCCGCGAAGTCGCTCTGCACGAACAGCGACAGCAGGCAGCTGGCAGCCTCCGGTCCGTAGCTGCGCACCGTCAGGTCCTCGTGGAGCCGGCGCGGGCCGATGACGCGGTCGAGGGTCACGCTCACTGTCGGCGGCTCGCTCGACCCCGGCGGTGGGGCGCCGAGGTACACCCAGCGGGCGTGCCGGAAGGACAGACGGCTCGTGGCGATGGCGCGGAGCCTGCGGCCGTTGAGGCGGATCTCGTGGTGCGAGATGAACCGCGTGTCGTCCGTGTAGACGCCGGAGGCTCCGCCGTCGCGAGCCGCGATCGAGCCGTCGATGGCGCTGACCATGAAGGTCTGCGCGTGGTTGATCGTGACCGTGCCGGGGCCGGGGGCGACCGTGCTGAGGGACTGGCGCAGGCCAGACCTCCGGTTCTGTACGGCCCGGATGGCCTCCGGGGCGGCGCGGTCGTCCGCGGTGAGCGCCGCCGCAGCCTCGGCCATGGCCTCAGCTTAGGTGACGATCCACGACCGCGACCGCGGTTGCACGGTCGGCACCGCACCGTTTCGCCCGCGACTTCGAGAACGCGACCTGCGGCAACCTTGTTTCAGGCGTCCCGCCCAAAGCGCCACCTCATCATCGAGGTGCAGCGCAGGATATCGGCTAAGCTGCCCCGCAGGGGACCTCCGCGTTGTGCACCGTGTAGCAGAAGGGGCCTGAGATGACCGTCCGCACCAGAGGTGACATCGCCGGCGATCTCGTCGCCCGGGCCGAGGCCGCGCGGGTGCGGCACGTGGACCTCCAGTTCACCGACGTGCTGGGAGCGGTCAAGACGGTGACGATCCCGGCGCCGCAGCTCGGCGACGCGGTCGAGCACGGGACCTGGTTCGACGGATCCAGCGTCGAGTCCTTCGCGCGAACCGCGGAGTCGGACATGTACCTGGTTCCCGACCCGGCGACGTTTCAACTGCTCCCCTGGAGCGCCGAGGCGACGGCGAGGGTCATCTGCTGGGCGACGACGCCGGACGGCGAGCCCTACCCCGGCGACCCGCGGGGCGCCCTGCGGCGTGTCGTGGAGCACGCCGCCCGTCTCGGCTTCGAGTACCGGGTGGGTCCGGAGCTGGAGTTCTTCCTCCTCGAACGCGATCGGGCCGGGTGGCCCGCCCCCCCGGCCCACGACCGCGGCTCGTACTTCGACTTCTCGACAGACCGCAGCGTGTCGGTGCGGCAGGCGATGGTCAGCGCGCTGCAGAGCCTCGGCATCGAGGTCAACACGTCACACCACGAGGTGGCGAGTGGCCAGCACGAGATCGACATCGGCGCCTCGCCGGTCCTGAAGGCGGCGGACGACGTGGTCACGCTGCGCTACGCGTTGAAGGCGGTGGCCCAGCAGGCCGACCTCGTTGCGACGTTCATGCCCAAACCGTTCGACGGGACCCCCGGGAGCGGGATGCACGTCCACCAGAGCCTCGTCCGCTCCGCTGACGGGCTCAACGCGTTCAGCGGAGACGCGGACGACTATGGTCTGAGCGAGCTCGCCGAGCACTTCATCGCCGGACAGCTGCACCACGCCGCCGGCATGTGCGCCATCCTCGCTCCGCTCGTCAACTCCTACAAGCGGCTCGTGCGCGGGTTCGAGGCGCCGATCTTCGTCTCCTGGGCACGCACCAATCGAGGTGCGCTGGTCCGCGTGCCGCACGTCGGCCGTCGCGAGGCGACCCGGGTGGAGCTGCGCAGCCCCGATCCTTCGTGCAATCCCTACCTGGCCTTCGCGGTCATGCTCCGCTGCGGCCTCGACGGGGTGGAGCGGCGCCTGCCCCTGCCCCCACCGGTCGAGGAATCCCTGTACGGGTTCGACGACGTCGAGCTGGAACGGCGCAACGTCGGCGTGCTGCCGGACAACCTGCACGACGCGCTCGACGCGCTCCGCAACGACGAGACGGTGCTCGACGCGCTCGGCGACCACCTCGCCGAGGGGTTCCTGCAGGCCAAAACGCTCGAGTGGCGTGACTACCGTGGGCAGGTGACGCAGTGGGAGCTCGACCAGTACCTCGAGCGCTTCTGAGCCGAGCTTCGCCGTGAACGCCCCGTCGATCACCGTCAAGGACGTCTGGAGAGGCGCGCTCCCCGAGGGGACCCAGCTGCTGGGTGGGGGTCGCGGGCTGGAGCGCCGCGTCGAATGGGCGTGTGCGCTTCGGTCACGGCCGCCGGCGTTCGACGCGGTCAAGGGGGGCGAGATGGCATTCGTGCCGGTCCGCAGCATTCGCATGCTCGACGAGCGCCTCGATCTTCCCCAGGTGATGACGAGCTTCGCGGAGAAGGGCGGCGTCGCGGTCGCCGCGCTCGGCGACGTGTCCGCGGCGAGCATCACCGTCGCCGACCAGAGGGCGCTGCCGCTTCTGCAGCTGCCCGAGAGCGCTCACGTCGCTGACGTCCACCAGGCCTGCGTCCGCTTCATCCTCGACCAGCGAACCGTTCTGCACGAGCGAGTGCAGGAGCTGCAGCTGGCCCTGATGGAGCTCGCGCTCGCCGGGAGCGGAGCGCCCGCGATCGTCGAGCGACTCGCGGAGCTCACGTCGCTCACCGCCGCCTGGCACGACGGAACCGGAGCCGTTCGGCACCTGACGGGCGGCGAGGGCGAGCTGTTTCTCGGCGAGCAGCTCGCCGAAGACGCCGAGTCGCTGCGCCGCTGGGGCGACACCGTCACCATCACCGCGGCGGATCCCCCGGTGCGCGAGTTCTCGCTGCCGTTCCAGGGCTGGGCCCGGCTGGTCAGCCCCATCGCCGGGCGCCACGGGGTGGCAGGGTTCGTATCGGTCATCGGGCACGAGACGCAGCTCACTCATGTGGCGAGCGTCGGCGCGTCGCGGGCCGCCGCCGCATGCGCGATCGAGGTCGACCGGGAGCGCGCCGTGAGCGAGACCCGCGAGCGACTTGAGGGCGAGGTGCTCGACTCGCTGCTGGCCGGCACGTACGCGTCGGAGCGCGCTGTGGTCGAGCGCTCGCAGCGAGTGGGGCTGAACTTGGACGGGAGCGTTGCGGTGATCGCTCTTCGGTCGGGTGGGCGCGGCACGCTGAGCTGGGAGGCGGCGGCGCTGCAGGCGGCGCGGGCCGCCGTGCAGCACCGCGACATCGATGCGGTGGTGTGCGCACACGACGGCGCCGCCTGCGTCGTGGTCTCCACCCAGGAGGAATCCGACGTTGCGGTGCGCCGCCTGGCCCTTGTCGTCCAGGAGGCTTCGGCCGCTGGGACCGGCGACCCCTCGACGATGGCCGGCGTGGGAAGGATCAAGCGAGGTGCCGCCGGCGTGCGCGCGTCGTACCGGGAGGCCGAGCACGCCCTCGGACTGGGTCGCCGGCTCAAGGGCTCCGTTTCGATGGTCACCTTCGCCGACCTCGGGCTGCACCGTCTCCTCCTGACGATGACGGCGCACAGCGAGCTGCGGGACTTCTACGACGACGTCATCGGCTCACTGGCCGCCTACGACCGGCGCGCGAGGGCCGGACTGCTCGAGACCCTGGACGCGTACTTCGCGTGCAACGGCTCGCCGACCGACGCCGCCCAGCGCCTCCACCTTCACCGCAACACGGTTCTGTACAGGCTGCGCAGGATCGAGCAGGTGGGTCGGGTCCGTCTCGGCGACGCTGGAACACGCTTGAATCTGCACCTCTGCCTGCGCATCCGCGACGTGCTCGACAGCGAGGCCGCGACCAGCCAGGCCTGAGTTCGCGTCAGCGTCCGGGGCAGCATCTCACTGTGCGCGGCGCACAGAGATCGAGCCCCGAAATTGATGCTCAACGCCCCAGCGTCGGGTGCCCTCAGCGCCACAGACTGTCCGCACAGCCGAAAAAGCAGGGAGAAACTTGTGCGCAGAAACCTAGTTCGTGTCGCGCTCGCCGTCGCCGTGACCGCCGCGCTCGCGCCGGTGGGCGCCCGGGCCGCCGACCACACGGCCACGCAGGCGGCCGGCGTCGCTGCCGACACCGTGTGGGTCGTGGTGGCTGCGTGCCTGGTGCTGTTCATGCAGGCGGGGTTCGCGATGCTCGAGGTCGGCTTCGCCCGAATGAAGAATGTCGGGACAGTTGTTGCCAAGATCATCGTCAACCTGGGCGTGTCGTCGATCATGTACTGGCTCGTCGGGTTCGGCATCGCCTTCGGAGCGGCCACCGGATCGCTGTTCAACATCATCGGGTTCAGCGCGTTCGCTCCGACCTTCCATCCGGGGTCCCAGCTGAGCCTGCCGGCGCTCGTGGGCTCTACCGCGCCGGCCGCGGCCAAGTTCTTCTTCGAGTTCGTCTTCTGCGCGGTCTCGCTCGCGGTCGTGTGGGGCACCATGCTCGAGCGCACCAAGTTCATCGTGTACATCCTGTTCGGCATCCCCTTTGCCGGCTTCATCTATCCGCTGATCAGTCACTGGCTGTTCGGGGGAGGCTGGCTGCAGGCCACGTTCGGCGCGCAGGACTTCGCCGGTTCCACGGTGGTGCACCTCACCGGTGCAACCGCCGGCTTCGCCGGGCTCCTGCTGCTTGGACCGCGCATCGGCAAGTACGGGAAGGACAGGCGTCCCAACGCCATTCCCGGGCACAACGTGCCACTCGCCCAGCTCGGGGTGCTGATCCTGTGGTTCGGGTGGTTCGGTTTCAACCCGGGATCCACGCTCAACGCGACGAACCTGCACTTCGCTGACGTCGTCGTCACCACCAACCTCGCCGCCGCGGCGGGAGCCATCGCCGCCATGGCCGCGATCTACAGGGTGCAGAAGTCGCTCGACGTCGGGATGATCGGCAACGGCGCCATCGCCGCGCTGGTCGCGATCACCGCGCCGTCGGGCTACGTCGAGCCCTGGGCGGCGATCGTCATCGGCGCGGTCGCCGGCGTGATCGTCGTCTACGGCGTCATTGCGATCGACAAATGGCTCGACGATCCCGTCGGAGCGCTCTCGGCACACGGGCTCGCCGGAATCTGGGGCACGCTGTCGTGCGGCCTGTTCACCGACCCGGCCCTGGCGAAGTTCAACGCCGTCGGTCACGGTGGGCTCTTCTACACGGGCAGCTTCGTCCAGCTCGGCGCCCAGGCCCTCGCTGTCACGGTGAGTTTCGCCACGGTGTTCACCCTCTCGTTCTCGTGCTTCTGGGTCATCAAGAAGACGGTTGGACTGCGCGTCAGCCCGCGCCACGAGCTGGACGGGCTCGACATCAGCGAGCACGGCATGTGGGGATACCCGGAGCAGTTCATGCCCGTGCCCGGCGGCGCGTACATACACCCGGACGCCCTCAACGAACCGGAGCGACGGCGCTCCGCGCTCTCCGAGCGCGCGGAGGCGTCCGTGTGAAAAAGGTGGAGGCGATCATCCGCCCGGATCGGCTGCAGGCGGTCCAGGACGCGCTCGACGTGCTGGGTGGATCCGGGCTCACCATCACCGAGGTCCTGGGCTGCGGCCAGCAGCGCGGCTACACCGAGACGTACCGCGGGACGCGCGCCAACATCTCGCTGCAGCGCAAGGTGAAGGTCGAGGCGATCGTGCCCGACTCCGTGGTCGACGCCGTCGTCGCGGCCATCGCCGGTGCGGCCAGGACGGGCGAGATCGGCGACGGCAAGATCTTCGTCCTACCGGTCGAAGACGCTGTGCGCGTGCGCACCGGCGAGCGCGGCGAAGGGATCGTCAGCCACAGAGAGCTGGAGCACTGGGGCCACTGAGCGGATCGCATCCCGCGCTTCGGAAGAACGGCACCGATCGTTCGCGGTCGCGGTCGGGACCCGGTGGGTCCCGCCGCTCCCGCTCGGCTCACCCTGCGCTCACTCGGCCGGTCCGGTTCGCCTCCGCGAGGCCCGCTGCACGATCGATGCCGTCCTCCCAAATGACCGGGAGCGCTCAAGGGGCGCTGGTGGCGAATGGCTCGCCACCGCGAACGATCGATGCGATTCCCGCGCCATGCGTCGGGGCGATGCCGCTTCCGCGCCATGTGTCGGGGCGACGCCCGTCCCGTGCCATCTGTCGTGGCGATGCCGCCCCCGCCCACTTGTCGGGCGGCTCGGTGGCCCCTTGCTAGACTGGATGCGGCGATGACGTACGTCGTGACGGAGACATGCATCGACCTCAAGGACAAGTCCTGCATCGAGGTGTGCCCTGTCGACTGCATCCACGAGGCCGACGACGACCGGATGGTCTACATCGACCCGGACGAGTGCATCGACTGCGGGGCCTGCGTCGACCCCTGTCCGGTCGACGCGATCTTCGCCGAGGAGGACGTCCCGACCTCGCAAGTGGCCTTCGTCGAGATCAACAAGGTCTACTTCAAGGACAAGGACACCGCTCGCGTGAAGGTCGGTGAGGTGAAGCCAGCGGCCAACGGCGCAGCTGCCCCGTAGGCTCCGGTTTCAGCTCCCCGCACAGCCAGGCTTGTGCGCGGCGCACAAAGAGTTCGACTGAGGTGTGGGCGGTCAGACCATAGGAGGTTCGGGCATGGGCTGGATACGCTCGACGGACAGGCTTGGTGCGCGGTCGGGCGCGTCTGTCAAGCCGGGACGAGCACTGGAGGAACGGTATGGCTGTTGACGAATCGCTTGCCTGGCGGGTGACCGACGGGAGCGTGAGCACGTCCGCGGGCCGCTCGCCGGGCGCGGCCACCACGCCCAAAGACGTCATACGTCGTGCCAAGGAGAGCGGCGTCAAGATGGTCGACCTGCGCTTCACGGACCTCGTGGGCTCGTGGCAGCACTTCAGCATCCCGGTGAGCGAGCTGACGGAGGGTCTGTTCGAGGACGGCATCGGCTTCGACGGATCCTCGATTCGGGGATTCCAGAAGATCCACGAGAGCGACATGCTGCTGTTCGCAGATCCAGGGCGCACGTTCGTCGACCCGTGTCTCGACGTGCCGACGCTCGTCGTCGTGTGCGACATCCGCGACCCGCTCACGCTGCAGCCGTACACGCGCGACCCCCGCTTCGTCGCACGCAAGGCGGAGGAGTTCCTCCGCGAGTCGGGCATCGCCGACACCTCCTTCTGGGGCCCGGAGTGCGAGTTCTACATCTTCAACTCGGTGCGCTTCGACCAGAACAGCCACGAGGGCTACTACCACATCGACTCCGACGAGGGCATCTGGAACAGCGGCCAGAACGGGACGGCCAACCTCGGCTACCGTCCGAGGTACAAGGAGGGCTACTTCCCGGTACCGCCCGTCGACAAGCTGCAGGACCTGCGCAGCCGGATCGTCCTCGCGCTCATCGAGTCCGGGATCGATGTCGAGGTGCACCACCACGAGGTGGGGACCGCGGGACAGGCCGAGATCGACATGCGCTTCGACACGCTGCTCTCGATGGCCGACAAGGTGCTCATGTACAAGAGCATCGTCAAGAACGTCTGCTATCGCCACGGGTTCACCGCGACGTTCATGCCCAAGCCGCTGTTCGGCGACAACGGAAGCGGCATGCACACGCACCAGTCGCTGTGGAAGGACGGCACGCCGCTCTTCTTCGACAAAGCGGGCTACGGGCTCCTCAGCGACCTCGCCCGCTGGTACATCGGTGGCCTGCTCACGCACGCCCCGGCGCTCCTGGCGTTCGCAGCGCCGACGACGAACAGCTACCGGCGTCTCGTGCCCGGCTACGAGGCTCCGATCAAACTCGCGTACAGCGCGCGCAACCGCAGCGCCTGCGTGCGCATCCCCACGTACAGCCCTGCGCCGGCCGCTCGGCGTCTCGAGTTCCGCTCGCCCGATCCCATGTGCAATCCGTATCTCGCGTTCTCGGCGATGCTCATGGCAGGGCTCGACGGCATCCGTCGCAAGATCGAGCCGCCCAAGCCGGTCGACGCGGACCTCTACGAGCTGGAAGGTGCCGAAGCCGAGAGGGTCAAGGACCTGCCTGGCTCGCTGCCCGAGGTGCTCGACGCGCTCGAGTCCGACCACGAGTTCCTTCTCAAGGGCGACGTGTTCACCCAGGACCTCATCGACACGTACGTCGCGTATAAGCGGGAGCGGGAAGTGGACCCGATCGCGCTTCGCCCGCATCCGTACGAGTTCTACCTGTACTACGACGCGTAGTCAGCGGCGAATCGTCAGTCCTCCTCCCGGTTGCTGAGGGGGCTGGGAGAGCGTCCCGGCCCCCTCTCGCCTTTCAGGGGCCGTTGTCGGTCGCCGCGAGAACGGCGGCCACCGCGCCGACGACGATGTGGTGGCTGATGTCCGTTTCCGGATCGATGAACCCGTCTCCGCGAACCTCGAAGCCGAACCGCTCGTAGAACCCCTGCGCGGAGTCGCGGCCGTGGGCCCACATCAGCGGGACGCCCCGGAGCTCGAGCAGGCGCGCGGCTTCGTGCAACAGCGCCCGGCCCACGCCCTGTCCCTGCCGGCCCGGAACCACCGCCATCCACCGGAAGCGCTCGGCGGCGCCGCCGAGGTCGAACGGGGGTGCGTCCGGGAAGAGCGTCATGACGCCCGCGACCTCGCCGTCAACGGACGCGGCGAGGTGCCACGTCGCGGGAAGGTCGTCGTTCGAGGTCCGCACCGTCGCTACGTCGCGTCCGGGGCGAAGGACCTTGTGCCGGATGGGGCGGACCACCTCGACCGGCACCCGCTCGACCGCCAGACGGGGACGCTCGGTTGGCTGCGTCGCTAAGGGGTCAGCCGGCAAGCGCGCTCGAGGCTGCCACCAGCTCGAGCGCAACGCTGACGACGCCTTCCGGATCGAGGCCGAACTGCGCAAGCAGCTTGCCCTGCACGCCGTGCTCGATGAACGAATCGGGGAGCCCCAACCGGCGAAGCGGAACGCCGATGCCCTCGCCGGCGAGCAACTCGCTGACCCCGCTGCCGAAACCGCCGAAGATCGTGCCGTCTTCGATCGTGATCGCGGCACGATGGCGCGACACGATTCCGGCGATATCGGGGTCCAGCGGCTTCACGAACCGGGCGTCCACGACGGTGCACGTGACACCGCGCGACTCGAGGCGGTCGGCCGCCTGCTCCGCGACCGCCACCATCTTGCCCACGGCGAGGAGCGCGACGTCACGGCCGGTGCGAACCACCACGCTCTTGCCGACCTCCACCGGTATCAGCGGGGCGGTCCCGTCACCGGGCGACGGACCCCGAGGATACCGAAGGGTGAACGGTCCGTCGTGCGCGACGCCGGTGGCGAACAGGCGACGCAGCTCGTCCGGGGAGCTGGGCGCGCTCACGGTCATGTTCGGAATGCACCGGAGGTACGCGAGGTCCAGCATGCCGTGGTGCGACGCCCCGTCGGGGCCCGTGATGCCGGATCGGTCCAGCACGAACAGCACCGGCAGCCTGTGGAGCGCGACGTCGCACGCCACCTGGTCGAACGCGCGTTGCAGAAACGTCGAATAGATGCACACGACGGGCCGCAGCCCGCGCATGGCGAGCCCGGCTGCGAAGGTCACCGCGTGCTGCTCGGCGATGCCCACGTCGAAGAAGCGGTCGGGAAAGCGGGCTGCGAAGTCGAGCAGGCCGGTGGACGAGGCCATCGCGGCCGTGATGGCGACGATGCGCTCGTCGCGGTCGGCGGCCTCGCACAGGGCGCGGCCGAACACGTCGGTCCAGTCCCCGGCCTTCTTCGAGCTCAGCCCGCTGTCCGGGTCGAATGTGGAAACGCCGTGGAATTTGTCGACCTTGTCCGCAACTGCCGGTCCGTAGCCCTGCCCCTTGTTGGTGACGATGTGCACCACCACGGGCCCGCGGTAGCGAGCGGCGTCCGCGAGCGCCTTCTCGACCGCCGGTATATCGTGGCCGTCGATCGGGCCTCCGTACTTGAGGCCGAGCGTCTCGAAGATGGACGTGGGCGCAACCAGCTGTTTGAGCGAGTTCTTCATGCGCCGGGCCGTCTCGTACGCGGAGTGACCGACCGCCGGGAGCGAGAGCAGCGCGTGACCCGCCGCGTCCTTTGCGGCCTCGTACTTGGGGGACAGCCGCAGCTGACCGAGATTCTCGGCGATCCCTCCGACGGTCGGCGCGTAGCTGCGTCCGTTGTCGTTGAGCACGATGACCAGCTCCGGCTTGAGCTGGCCGATGTTGTTCAGCGCCTCGTAGGCCATGCCTCCGGTGAGCGCGCCGTCGCCGATGACGCAGACGACCTTTCCGGCATCGCCCCTGAGCTTGCGCGCCGTGGCCAATCCCAGCGCGTAGCTGAGCCCGGTGGATGCGTGCGAATTCTCGACGATGTCGTGCTCGGATTCGTTGCGCGACGGATAGCCGCTCAGGCCACCCTGCTGGCGGAGCGTGTCGAAACGGTTGAGCCGCCCGGTCACGATCTTGTGCACGTACGCCTGGTGCCCGGTGTCGAAGACGATCGCGTCGCGGGGCGACTCGAACACGCGGTGCAGCGCGAGAGTCAGCTCGACGACACCGAGATTCGGGCCGAGGTGACCGCCGGTGCGCGACACCGCGGCGATGAGGAACTCGCGGATCTCGTCGCTGAGGCGGCGAAGATCGTCCGGCCCCAGGTCGCGCAGATCGGAGGGTCCGGCGATCTCGTCGAGGAGCACGATCTCAGTCTAGACGACGCCGCCCTTCCCGAACCCGCCGCGCGGCGGCGTCGGCGCAAGATACGCCGGATGGAAGCCAACCCACGCGACGCGTTGCTCGCGTGCGCCGGCGAGGAAGGCGACGTCGCCGAGGGAGCACTGTGGATCGCCGCCGAGGATTGTCCCGACGTCCGGCCCGGGCAGTGGCTCCAGCGCATCGACGACGTCGCGGCGGAGCTGCAATCGCGGTGCGGCGAGGGCGGCTGCAGCGCGTCCGACCATCCCGTGATGGCCGATGTGCTCCGCAACCGCCTCGGTCTCCGTGGGTCGGGGGGCGGCGACCCCCGCGCGCACTACCTGCACCACGTGATCGAGCGCGGCGCCGGCGTCCCCATAGCGTGCGCGACGATCTGGATGGCCGTGGGGCGTCGCGCGAACATCCCTGTCGAAGGGATCAACCTGCCCGGCCACTTCATCGTGCGCGTGGCGGGTGAGCTGATCGATCCGATCGCGGCCGGCGACTCCCTCGCGAACGACGACGTGCGCGACCTGATCGCCAAGTCGACGGGCAGCACTCCGCGAGACATCGACCCGGCATGGCTTGCGTCGACGTCAACGCGAGACATCCTCGCGCGCATGTCCCGAAACCTCCGCGGCTGCTACTCGTGCCTGGAGAACTGGCCGCTCGCCTTGCAGGCGGCCGACCGCTGCGTGGACCTGCTCCCGGAGGAGGCCGCCGAGCGGCGCGATCGCGGCCTGCTCCTGTGGCGCATGGGCCGGTCGAGCGCTGCGCTCGACGACCTGCGCTGGTACCTGGACCACTCGCCCGACGATGTTTCCGACCGCGAGAGCATCGTCGAGATAACCGGACGGCTGCGCGCCTTTCTCAACTGACGACCTGTCGTCGGGCCGTCACCTCGCGCCGATGAGGTACGCGAGCAACCATACGAACCCGATGACGACGAGCACGGCGAACGGCATGCCCGCAAACACCACGAACGAGAAGAGGAGGCGCTCGTCGCTGACTCGTTCGGGGTCTCGGGTGCGCAGTCGGACGTCGTGCGCGTACCACAGGACTCCGCCGACGATGAAGCCGAGCAGCAGGAAGAAGATGCCCGCGAAAGCGCTGCCGATCCCGATCCGCTTGGGAGCGAGCGTGAAGCGCCACAGCACGCCACCGCCCACTCCGAGCACGCCGCACGAGACGAAGCGAGCCAGAACGCCGATGACAGCTCGCACGGCGGGCGAGTATATGGACCCCGCTAGACTGGCCGGCGGGATTCGCGCTGAAGAGGAATGTGCCATGAGTGTCGGAGCCAGGCTTCCGGAGTTCGACCTGGGAACGAGCGCGGGCGGACGAATGAGCACAGCCGACCTCGCGGGCAGACGCACCGTCCTTTACTTCTACCCCAAGGACGACACCCCCGGGTGCACGCTCGAGGGCCAGGAGTTCAGCCGGCTCAGCGACGACTTCGAGAAGGCGGGCGTCGCCGTGTTCGGCGTGTCGCCGGACTCCGAAAAGAGCCACGAGCGCTTCGTCAGCAAGTGCGCGCTGCACATTCCTCTGGTGAGCGACCCCGACCACGTGTTGATCGACGCACTCGGCCTCTGGGTGCAAAAGAAGTTTGCCGGCAGGACGTACATGGGTGTGGAGCGCAGCACGTTCCTCATCGACTCTGACGGCAGCGTCGAGCGCGAGTGGCGACAGGTGAAGCCGGCAGGGCACGCCGCAGAGGTGCTCGAAGCTGTCCGCCCCACAGCCTGAGCACGGCGGAGCCCGCGACGCGCTGTCGCTGAAAGAGCTGCTGTCGCGCCGCATCGTCTTTGTCGCCGGGAAGGGGGGGACGGGCAAGTCAACCGTTGCGGCCGCTCTGGCATTGCTCGGCGCGCGGGAGGGAAAGCGCGTGCTTGCGGTCGACGTCGACGGCAAGGGCGACCTCTCCGCTGCGCTGGGATCGCGATATCTGGGGTTCAAACCGCACCTCGCGCAGCAGCGCGTCTCCGTGATCGCAATGGACGCGCAGCAGTCCTTCCAGGAGTACCTGCACATCTACTTCAAGGTGCCCGCGATCACGCGCCTCACCCCGCTGAAGCGCGTGTTCGACTTCATCGCCACTGCGGTCCCCGGGCCGCGGGACATGCTCGTCGTCGGCAAGATCGCATACGAAGAGCGGCGCCGCGAGCCGGACGGCCGGCCGGTGTGGGACCTCATCGTCGTCGACAGCGCGGCGAGCGGACACGTTGTCTCGCACCTCTCCGCCGCACGTTCCATGCTCACGCTCGTGCGCGGCGGCGTCATCCGCTCGCAGGTGGAATGGATCGATGCGCTGATCCGCGACCCGGAGCGCACGACTGCGGTGCTCTGCGCTCTCCCCGAGGAGATGCCGGTCGTGGAGGCGATCGAGCTCTGCGGCCGTCTGCGCAGCGAGGCCGGGATGTCGATCGGCGCCTGTTTCCTGAACCGCGTCGTCACCGAGCCGGTCACACCCGCGGTGCGGCGGCTCGTCGACACGCTGGTGGCCGCAGAGCACGACGAGACGCTGCAGAAGCGCCTCGGCGGCTCCCCGCAGTCGATCGCGGACGCGACACGCCTCGCTCAGCAGCTCTACGCGGCCGGCGTTGCCGAGGCCCGCCGCCTGCAGGCGAAAATCCCGGCGCCGCTCGTCCGCGTTCCGCTGACGGCTGCGCGGCCTGGCCTCGCCACCGCGCGTGCGGCCGCCGACGCCATCGCAGGTCAGGCCACGTGAGCACCGTCGAGCGACGAAAGGGCGATCGCCGTCTCGTCGGCAGGCGCGAGTGGCCGAGCTACGCCGTCGCCGACGCGCTCGGCGGGCTCGAGGTGGTCATCTGCTGCGGCAGCGGCGGGGTCGGCAAGACCACGATCAGCGCATCGATCGCCATGTCGCTGGCGGCGGCGCACGACAAGCGTGTGCTGGTGCTCACCGTCGACCCGGCGCGGCGGCTGGCAACCGCGCTGGGGTTGAAGGGGCTCGGCGCCGAGCCGGTCACCGTGTCGCGAACGCGGCTTCGCCGCGCCGGCCTGCCCGCTCGCGGCGAGGTGGTTGCTGCCATGCTCGACATGAAGTCGGCGTGGGACCGGATGATCGAGCGCTACTCGCCCGACAGCCGCACCGCGCAGCGCATCCTGTCGAACCGCTTCTACCAGCGCATCAGCGACGCCTTCATCGGGTCGCAGGAGTACGCGGCGATGGAGGCGCTCTACGAGCTCCACGAGGCGGGCGAGTACGACTGTCTGGTCATCGACACACCGCCCTCGCGCAACGCGCTCGACTTCCTCGAGGCCCCGTCGCGTCTCTCCGATTACGTCGGATCGACGCTGCTCTCCTTTCTCGCCGGTTCCTCTCGCCTTGGCTTCCGAGCCATGAACTTCGCGGCGACGCCGTTCCTCCGTCTCGCCGACCGCCTTCTCGGCGCAGAGGTCCTCGCCGAGGTTGCGGACTTCGTCCGCCAGCTGCAGCAGCTGTACGGTGGTGTCCAGCGACGGGCTCGCGACGTCTACCGGCTCCTGCGGAGCCCGGCCGTGGGGTTCGTGGTCGTGACGACCTTGGAGCCGTCGCCGTTTTCCGAGGCCGAATTCTTCGTCGAGAAGCTGCGCGACTTCTCGATGCCGCTGCGGGCGCTGGTGGTCAACCGCGTGCTCCCCGACTCGCTGCGCGACCCCTCGGCGATCGCCGCCGCCACGACGCTGACCGAGGACGCCGGTATCGCCGCATGGCTGAGCAAGGCCCTCGGGGTCGGTGTGACCAGGGAGACGGCGCGCGCCGCCGGCGAGCGATACCTCCTGTTCAGCTCGCTCGCCCAGCGCGACGCGCGTCAGCTGGCGAACGTCGAGCGGCTCGGCGACGTCCCGGTGGCGCGGATCCCGCTCTTCACCGACGACGTCTCGGAGCTCGAGGGCCTGGTGCGCATCGCCGGGCTCCTCTGAGGAAGCAGCCGGCCGGTGGCCTCGAGCGTGGGCTCGCCGTCCAGCCGGACCACTGCGCAGGCTTCGCCGGCGATCTCGAGCACCTGCTCCGCGATCAGCTCGGAGCTCGTCGTGAGCACGAGCTGGTGTGTAGCTGACAATCTATGCAGAAACTCGAGCGCGGTGCGCCGGCGGCCCGCGTCCGACGTCAGCAGCGGTTCGTCGAGGAGTAGTGGCGCTGCCTCCCCGGAGGCGCTCAGCACCTCGCACAGCGCCAGGCGGAGCAGCAGTGACACCTGGTCGCGAGTCCCCTGGGACGCGTGCTCGAGAGGCAGGAAGTCCGGCCGGTCGCGACCGAGCAGCGAGATGCGGAAGCTCGCGGTGTCGATGTTCACGCGCTCGTACCTCGAGTCGGTGAGCAGCGAGAGCTTGCTCTGCACTGCCTCCGCGAGGCGCGGGGCGAGATCGCGATGCGTCCCGCGCGCCGCCTGCTCGATGAGGAGGATCGCCTGCTGCAGCGCGGCCAGCTGACGCAGCCCGCGGTCGCGGGCGGCCGCGCATGAGCTGCGTTCGTCCTCGAGGTCCGCGAGGTCGGGGACTGTGTCGTGCAGTGTCGAGAGGCGCGCTCTCAGCGCCTTGGCTTCGGAGAGCGATGCCGACGCTTCGCGCATCGCGCAATCGGCTTCGGACTCGAGGCGGCGGAGCGTTTCGGGATCGAGTGGCACGCTCGTCTCGGCCAGCTCCGGGTCGCCGCCTCGCACCACGAGCTGCGCCGCAAGGTGGTCGCCGGCGTTGCGGAGCGCGGACGCGTCGCCACCCAGTGCGGCCACGCGGCGCCGGACCTCCTCGAGCGCACGGGCGGCCTCATCGTGACGACGCCGCTCCCCGCACGCGTGTCGGAACGCGGCCACGCCGTCGCCCGGGTGCGCCGGAGGCGCGATTCCGGCCGCGGCGAGCGTCGCGCGCAGGCGGCTCGTCCCCTGGGCGACGACAGTCCGCGCTCGCTCCAGTTCGTCCTCGACCTGGGTGTGCACCATCTCGCTGAGCTGGAGCTCGCGATCTTCCGCGACGAGCTCGGCCTTGCGTCGCTGCGAGGCGATGACGCCGTCCAGCTTCGAGAGCAAGTTGCGCGCGCAGTCGAGGTGCACCTCCGCGCTGGCGGGGTCACCGATGGCCGCCACGGCGAGGCCACAGGGCTCCGCGAGGGTGGCGCACTTCGCGCGAATGGCGATCGCGAGGTCGAACAGCGCTTGCGCGTCGAGCCGCCGGGCCTCTGTCAGAGCCTCCTCACGCAGGAGCGCGGCTCGAAGCGCGCGCAGGCTGGGCAGCTTCTCCGCCAGCCGCGCGATCTCCTGGGAATCGATCCCGAGACCCTGCAGGCCGGCGAGCTGACGGCGCCACGCGGCGCGCCGGGCGCGGCGCGACCTCAGAACGGCGCTCACGGACATGGCCGCAGCCGCGGCCGCCGCCAGCAGCACGACAGTGCCCTGAGCCGCCCGATTGCTCGCGAGCAGGAACGCACCGGCAGCCGTCGCGAAAAGCCCGGCCAGCACTGCCGGCGCCGTCCACCAGGGCAGGGGTCGCGGTGTTCGCCCGCTCAGCAGGGCAGCCACGGAATCGACCGATTCGGCGGGCAGCCCTCCAAACCCTGTCGCGGCGATCTCCCGGCGGAGCGCGGCTCGGCGCGCGCTCACCACCGCGCTCGTATCGAGGCGGGCCCAGCTGGCTGCCGCCGCGGCCAGCTCGGAATGCAGCTCACGCACCCGGATTTCGTCCACCGGCGTGCCGGGCGCAGCTGCGGTCAGGGCGCGGAGCCCCGCTGCGATGTCGGCTCGCCGCCGGCGAACGGTCTCCCGGCTCGGCTCGGACGACTCCCACCGCTTCGCCGCCTCGGCGGCGACGAGGATCGCCTGATTGAGCTCGGCGCCGAGGGCGATGACGCTGTCCTCGTCGTCCGTCCGGAAGGCGGCGAAGCCCTCGGTCGATGCGACGACGTTCGCGTGCCGGTCGATCTCGGCAGCCGCGGCGCCCAACTCCCGCCGGCGGTGGGCCAGTTCCGCAAGACGTCCGACCAGCCAAGCGCGCTCGGCCGCGACGCGACGCTCTTCGGCGTCTCCGGCGGTCAGCTCGAGCTCGCGCAGCCGCTCCTCCTCTCCCGCGATGGCCGCCACGCGCCGGCGCGCGTCGTCCAGCGCTGATTCCAGCTCGCGCAGCCGGGCCGTGGCCACGCCCAGGGGGCTCGACAACCGCCGCTCGGAGCCGACGCGATCCATGGCGTCGCGGAGGAGGCCGACTGCCTGCGCCGCGGTGACGCCACCGCCCGTGTCGGCCACGCGCTCGATCGCCTCCTGGAGCTCGGTCGCCCGTTGAACGGGGGCCTCGTGTGACCCGAGTCGCAGCCCGTCCTCACCCAGCCACGCCGTCGCGCAGAAGACCTGCTCGTCGAAGCCGAGGTGGAAGAGACCCGGTGCCACGACGCGCCCCTCGCGAACGTCGTTCGTGACGTCGCTGCCGCCGAGTTCCATCACCTGCACGACGTGGTCCCGTGAGTCGAGCCGTCGCGCCACCCGGATTCGACGTCCGTCGCGAAGCTCGTAGGTGAGCGAGAGCCCGTAGCGCTGGTGCACCCACGGCCGCCACCTCTGCCAGTCGCTCCGCTCGACGGCTCGGCCCTGCCCACCGGAATCCAGGCCGAACAGCGCTGCGCGCACCGCTCGCTGCAGCGTCGATTTTCCCGACTCGTTGTTGCCGAGGACGACCGTTGTCCGCGGATGGAACGCGATGCGGAGGTCTCCGAGCCGGCCGAACCCCGTGATCTCCAACTCGTCGAGCCTCACCGCAGTCCGACCTCGCTTCCGGAGAGTGCGGCGAGGCCGTAGCGAAGCGCGTCGTGCAGCACGCCGGCCTCGGCTGGCGTCGCCTCGCGCTCAGCCGCGACCGCCGCGCGCGCGAAGGCGCCCCGCGTGCCGCGATCGGTTTGCGCGGCCTCGACGTCGTGCGCGGGGGACGTGCGGTCGCGAACCTTGACGAGGGCGCAGTCGAGCCGGTCGCGAGCCTCGGACTCGATCGTGAAGGCGTCGAGCGGCACGCTGCTGCTCACCGAACCCGAGAGATCGACGCGAAGCAGCGTGCGCTCCGGGTCACCCGCCTGAGCAGCCGGGAGGCAGGCGGCGACCAGCGCCTCGAGCACGTCCTGCTGGGACGTGCAGGATTCGAGGTCGCACGTGATCGAGGCCACGCGCCAGCGGTTGAGGTTGAGGGCGTCGTACCGAATCTGACCGTCGTCCAGCACCTCGACGATCACCGGCCCGCGTTCTCCGTCCTCGTCGAACGTGAGCGGCTCGGGGCTCCCCGGATACACGAGGTGGGACCGGGCGTCGATGCGGCGGTGGTGGTAGTGGCCACACAGCGCGGCCGCGAGCCCCGCCTCGGCGATCTGCTCCGCCTCGAAGGGGCCGTGAGCTGACTTGCCCTCGGGTCGTGACCCCATCTCGGCGCCGTGGAACAGGGCGAGGTGGACGCCCTCCCCTGGGGCGATGAACCCGGCCAGGGGGCGGCCCCGCCACTCCGGCTCGCAGTGAGCCAGGCCCCAGAGCGTCAGGCCGTCGCGGAGCGGGATCGGGACAAAGTCGGGGTCGGTGAAGAGGCTGACGTTGTCAGGCCACTTCGTGCGGCGGTGGATCGACCCGGGGAGCAACGCGTCGTGATTGCCCGGAGCGATGAAGACGCGCGTCGGGCGCCACCCTGCGAACGTCTCGGCCAGGAACCGAGCGGTGTCGACGCCGGCCCGATCGTGCTCGTAGAGGTCACCGCCGATCGTGACCGCGTCGCAGCCCGCCTCGAGGGCGAACTGCCCCGCGCGCCGGAGCGCGTCGCGAAGACCCTGACGCCGGCGCCGGGCCAGATCCCCCTGGCAGCCCATCGAGGCGAAGGCTCGGTCGAGGTGCAGGTCGGCGATGTGAAGAAGTCGGTAGTTCAACGCCGGGCCAGGCAGGGAAGAGGGCGAACGTCAGTTCGGCCGAGCCTACCACAGCACAGCGCAGCGCGCCCGGCCGTCCTCGGCGTGTCGCCGCGGCCGAACAGAGTCTGGAAATGGCCTCGAACCGTGGCCATAATGAAGCGTTCGGACCGCGAAGTCTGCGTAGCCGGGGGTAGTTGCTGCTGTAGGGGCGCTGGCACGATCGCGCGTCTCGACACGT